>Ga0209337_1002721_pt1 | contig 12674 bp, 25 predicted proteins | sample LinPmetageLP53_FD_184044 | JGI IMG/M metagenome (GOLD analysis project Ga0209337, IMG submission 184044) | Marine viral communities from the Pacific Ocean - LP-53 (SPAdes) (version 2) | ecosystem: Environmental > Aquatic > Marine > Oceanic | place: Pacific Ocean | collected 2010-02-08 | reverse complement strand
TAGGTCATCTCAGCAGGAGGTTTTCCCCACACTTTCTTGGTGATCTCTGTGATCATCCACAGGTCGCCGGAACTACATCTCAGCAATGTGCCTTCGCGATAGAGTTTCATTCCTCTTCCTCCTGACATAATCTATTCAGTTGATGCGGCTTAGTCAAGCGCCAGTTGGGCGATCTCACAGCATTATCTGACGCGAGGTAAGCGCGGTAGCCATCCCACTCTCTGAGATCATAGAACCAGTCGAGTTCCTGGCGGAAGCAGTTTTTCTCAGTCACCTTGTCAAAGATTGTTGCCAGATCAAAGTGCTGTGCTGACCAGCGCTCTTCCTTTGGCATCTTCTTCAGGTCTCGCCAAGTCTCGTTGGGACCGAGCGGGTAATGATCACGAGTTGTCAGCTTGTTTACCTCCCTGCGACACTGGATAAAGTCTTCGCCGCGCATAGTGAAAGGAATAGGTAGGTTGTCCTTAATCGTTTTGCCCTCGTGAGTAAAGAAAAAGTTCTTAGTGGTGTTAAACAGGTCTTTTCTATGTTCTCGCAAACACCAATAATCATAGGCATTATGAGGAAATGAAACAAAGTATTTCTTTGGAACTATCCATTTTGAGATTCTGTAAGAAACCCACCATGCGGAGTGCATCCCAAACAGGGCAGACCAGCCATAACTATCACGCTTGTCTCGGTCTTTTGGTAGGATAGGCACATAGTAAATGGGAATGTGGGTTCTTCGCTGGACAATCCGGTTGTCAATGTAGTTGTCCCAAAAGTAAACTGGATCATAAACCCATTCACCTATGTGTTTCTTGACTATCGGGGCTAGATCATCATTAGCGACAATCCAAATAGTAGAGCACCCTGCCATCGCACATTCAAACACAGACTTCTGAATGAGAGTGAAGTCATTTTGAATAGGAAGCATAAAAGAATCATAAGGCAACTTGTAGTTGTCATCAAAGTTTGCCAGTGGAATGACGCCTGCTAAATGTTTTGCCATAATGGCTCCAGAATTCTTTTTTGCACTCTTGCTATGTCGGGGAGTTGTAGGAGAAGTGCTTCTTCAGTAATCTTCGGAACTTTGATCGAATCTGCCTCCAGCCAAACTGGAGGAGATGATAGGAATTTATCACGATTGAGCGCTTCAACCTTGAAACTTCTGTATCTTCTCGTTCCATCTGCTTGCCATCCATTTTTTGGTCCTCTCAGACCTAGTTCCTTCATCTTGCTGACGGCTGTGAGCCGCACTATGGTCTCCGAAAAATCAAAGTCGTCTATCTGGTCGTCTGTTAAAATCGAGAGCACACAGGCGTCTTTGACAGGCACCCTGCCATCGATTCTGGGTGAGAGATAAAACCAAATCTTGTTACAAAATTCGTCGTTGCTTTCCAACAAATCAAGATGGTGTTTACCACCTCTTGTGAAAGCAAGCGTGTCGTAGACTTGGTAGGTCTTGGGGCTATCCTCGCAAGATAAAAGGTTATAAGTGGCGCGCTCATCAAAATAATGACACACACCAAATTCTATTGTTCTTAGCTTACCATAGTCGGTGTGACCTGTCAACTTGTTTTCATTAATGCGCAGTGAGCTACATAAATCAGAGAAAGGTGCGAGCCCCTTGAGTCCAAGAACAAACAACAAGTGCTCCCATAGTGCAATCTTAGATTGTCCTGTCGCCTTTTCTCCGGCGGGTGTCATCCAAAGCTGAGGCTCGTTGTGAAGACCCCAACTGGACAAGTCAACAGATGTCGGAAAGTGCTCAAACTGGTGTGGTTTCTCTGGTGTTGTAAAGAACACAGGGAAGTCGTTGAGAGCAGCAAACAAAAGGGCGCGGAGCGAAGAGCCAACTACGATTTCGTCGTAGTAAGGATTCAACTATCCTCCTTCATCTCCTGTAGAACTTGCTTTGCAAGCTTTGAGATAAGAAACTTTGTGTTGTTTTGCATCTTGGCTTTGGTTTCAAGCCCTTCAGCAAATCTGATTGGGCGCTTTGTCTTACCAACGCGGGTCATAAACTCCCCCTCTTTACCTCCAAGGAATTCACCTGCTGCCTCTTCATTGCCATAGCCAGGAAAGTCAGCCTCATTTGTGCCAACGAGAAATGATTCTTCTCCACCACGAGGAACAAAAAGGAATGAATCTTGGCAGAAATGCTCTGATAATGCCTCTATTGTGTCTTTGAACTTCGAGTCATCTTTCAAGTTCACAACAAAGAAAGAGTCTTCTTTGACCTCCTTTGCTGCTTCTGTACCGAAGTCCTCCACATAAGTGCCGTCAACAGCAGTTACACCGTAGCCCTTATTCAGCAGAACAGCCTTTAATTGCCTGTTGCGCTCGAAGTTCTCTAACTTCTTGCTATGACCGGGCATGCATTTAGTTACATCCTTCGCGTCGTCACGGAATGCTGTAATGAACGCAGTGTCGTGACTGAGCATGTGTTCGTAGGAGCGGCTTATTGAGCTTTCTGTTAGGAATTCCTTCCATTCTGTTATAACTTTTTTCATTTTTGTTCTCCAGCTATAAATAGTTAAGATTTCTTTGTGATCACAAGCGTTGTCGCATTTAGATCGAAGTCTCTTCCTATCTCAATCTTCAATGCGGTGCCCTCTTCCCAACCAACCATCTCAATAATCTTTTCGGGGATTCCAATCAGGTGTTCTTCACCATCTTTTTTTATTTCGATTTTCATTTGTTTTCCTTTAATAATTTTACTTCGCGAGCACTTGGCCAAAACTGCTGAACCATCTTCTTCTCATGGAAATGATAAAACTCAACAATGATTCCGTCTTCTTTGATTTCTATGATTGTCGCCTCTATCCCATCTATTCTGGTAGTTGAGGTCTGTGGGATAACTTGGATTATCTTGTCGCCGACTTTCATTTCTTTCTCTCCACAACAATAGGAACAAGGTCACCACCCTCAAGAGACCAGTGGCGCCTAGCAACTACCGTGTCTTCTCCAAAAACATTCAACGCTGCTATGCTTTTCTGTAAATAGTCTGGGATTGTTGCCCAGCGAGTAGTGGCAACGGTGGAGAAAAGAGAGCTTGGGTCTTTGTCACCCATCGTCTCTACATCATTCGGTGTTAGCATGGCACTCATAACCTTTGCTGCGTGGTGGGGATTTTTATAGTCTATCTCTTTGTCATTAAAAGAGATAAACTGGATGTAAATTGTGCTGCCGCTGAATTCGCCCTCTTCGGGCTTGGATTCAATCCAAAGTGGTCCTTCGATTTTCATTCTTCGTTCTCCACGTTTAGGATTCTTATGAGTTCATCTTCAAGTTCATCAGTTAGTTCCTCAAGAGGATAAAGTTCGGGACTAACCATATGATACTTTTTGAATTCTTTGCTAAACTCAACAATCTTCCAGCAAATACGTCTTAACTCATTGTTGCTCATTCTTCGTTCTCCCTAAGAAACTCTTTTGGCACTTTAAGTGATTCAAAAATATTCTTTCTGAAATAAGCAATATCTTCTTTATATTCTTCTTGCGAGAACCCACGAGGTTTATCTTTTCTCAGCGTAATGTAGAAGTCTTCGTCAATTGAAAGTGGGTTGTACTTTTCTAAGTTGTCTAAACTGTATAGCCCAACAAAGCCGTCACTAAACTCTACATACACCTGTGTTGGAGCAAGAGCCTCGCCACAAAGTTCTTCCATGATTTCTGTAACAGTTCCACATTGTCCTATGTAGTCTTCGCTTCTGGTTTCATTGTTCCAGCGAGCACGAAGTTTTACCTTGTACGGAAGGACTATTGCTAAATCACCGACTTTCATTCTTCGTTCTCCATTGGTTATCTATACCAGCCTTGTTCACGTCCCTCTTTGTGATGAGGAGATGTTACAAAGCCTTCCCACTCGTGGTTGCACTTGTTACAGCGCAATGTGGCTTGCATATTCATATCTGTGGTATCAGGATTGTGTGCTTTAACAATATTATCAGAATACTGGAAAGCTCCACATTTTGGACATCTGTTTAGTCTTTCACTCATTCTTCGTTCTCCTTAAATGGGATTAATTTGAATTTCAGAAGTTTTCCATCAACATACCATCTGCCGGGTGGATCGATGTGCCAACCTTCTTTCTTAAAGGATCTCCACTCAACCACATCTTCGGAAACAGAAAAGTGCTCTGCTATGATTGTTTTAGACTTTATAAAGATCTCTTGTTCTTCGGTCATCCCAGTTGTACCCTCTAAGAGTTTAACCAATAGATCGCTCATTCTTCGCCTCTAATCCTGCGATAAGCACCCACGGTCTCAGGGAACAGATCTGTAGCAATCTCCAAGCAAGCCTCGGCAACCTTTTGGATCTCCCATTGTGCCCCTTCATGTGTGCGAAGGTCAATGAATTTTAGCAAATTTGACAGATTGACAGTGCCGTAGTATTCCGTATACATGTTCTGTGGTAGAACTCCACGGGCTTGTTCTCGGCAAACGCCTGCTTCGATGAGTTGGTTAAACAATTCTAGGCAATCTTGGTGATGATCTTTCACGTATCGGGAAGCACCTTGCTGAAATCCTATCTCTGGATCAATCAACTCTTCGGCATTGCTTGCCTGTCGGTTTGACTTGTGTTGTGTTCTGAACTCTTGAGGCTCGTAGAACTTGATGTTTACGTCAGTATACCTTCTAGAAATCTCATTATAAGACCATGTTCGATGACGATGGTGCTGAGAGCGAACGTAGAGAGGAACACTAAACCTGAAAGTAATAAGATTATGCTCAAGAGTCGAGGTGTGCTTATGCCTGATGAGGTAGTTGATAAGCTTCTTATCACGCCCATCTAAATTCTCCTTTTCTACTCCGAATGATACTCGGGCAGAGTTTACGACTGTAAGGTCGTCACCCATATGATTTATATAATCGACGCGACCAATGCCGTCGCCATAAATGTCAATTGACTTTTCGTATTTCATACTTATTCCATAAAATTTCAAAAATATAATTTGCTGTCATTAAAACTGCGTGTAAAAAAAATGTAAAAGCAGTTGCAGACTTTAAGTCACCCGTGTAAATAAACGTAATCAGATACGTTAAAGACACAGACACAATCCGCCACATTATTACTTTTTTGAGAGTCTTAATTAGCTTTACCCTTGTGGTTTCCGTTGCCGCCAGCATAAGCTACATGACGCATTGGCCGATTTCCAATGTTTGTCTGAATTCCGCCGAGCTGGCAAGATTTACCTTTATGAAAACCTGTCACTGCTTTCCATGCAGAAGAGTATGCTTCTCTGTCAGCGTTAGACTCAAATGCAACAATGCTCATTGCGTTGCATTTGCCGTCGCCTGCTTGCAGGCCTAGATAAGGAACGGCGGTTTCTGTTTGAAGTTCTTCAACACAGTCCGGACATTCATTAATTTTTCCGCCAACACGCTTTTTTGCTGATGAAGAAGGATCAAAGTCACATTCACAATGCACGCAGATTTTAATTTTACTCACAAGACTCTCCCTTATAGAAGTTATTTTACTTTATATTTTTTACCTTTACACTCTTTTATTTGTAATTTCAATTTTTTTAAGATTTTCAAAGTTGTACTGCATATACTTTTACTCCTTTGTTTTTTGCTTTTTGTGTAAGTCTAACGTGATCTCTAGGCGTAAGTGGATATCTTGAGTTAAAGTCTGATAGGATTATGAGTGTCTGACCAATGGTCATTTTGTCTAGGGTTTGCCAGTAAGACCACCATATTTCTGTTGCACCGCCCGGGCGAACTTCTTTTGCAGGTGTTCCATTTGCACAAGAGAGCGTATAAGAAATATAAAGTCGACTTCCAGGCTTTTTATTTGCTGCTATAATATTTACCCATTCATCGTAATCGCCCATAGAACCTGAAGCATCGAGCAAATAAACGTCTGCGATAAGGTTGGGAGGAGGTACTCTATACACGAGGTTTTTAGAAGAGATAATGTCAGACCGGCGCGCCATTGGTTCATGAGTACTTGTTAACTCGCTCATGCCGGCGTAGATAACTTTTCTTCGAAAACCTGTTTTTCGAACTAGGCGCAATGCTTCTTTGGCTCTCTGCTTCGATAACGTCTGATTGTAAAAATAGTTACCACAGCCATCAGTATACCCCAGAATAAAAATCTTTTCCGCGTCTTGGTTTTTTGACATGAAGTCGTACACGATTGCATCATCATCTGCTCCTGTTAAAAATTCTGCCTCTTTAAAATAAATGCTAGTACTTGTTTTAAATTCTGTACTTTTAAAAACTGGATCATACTTGGGTATCTTAACACTACAAAGACAATCTTCATAAGAACATCTTGATGGGTTAACTGTCAGCTCTTCTATTTCAATAGAAGAAGCAGGTTCGTAGTCTAAATTCCCAGGATCACTTTTTTCTATGCACCCGAAAAATGCAAATAGAAAAACCAGACATTTTAAGTTAAGATCTGTCATTTCTAAAGCAGACAAAAGTAGGAAATCTGAGCGAACCATCGGGCGTAATCTCTTGATAACGAACTTCAATAATCCTCCCAATAAAACTTTCTTTATCGGCCCAGATTTGTTCCCTAAGGCTGTCTGTTAACCCAGAACCAACTTGAACATCGACTCCATTAAATACTACCTGGAATGATCCAAGTTTCCCTGCGTGTTTACCAGTTCCTTCTAAGAGCCCTTCTACTGGTAAGTCAACATCATGAAACGCTTTAAGTTTCATAACTTCGTAGCCTCTTCCAAACTTGTAAGGCGCATCAAGAAACTTAATCATTGCACCTTCAAAGCCATCCTTGACAAATAAGTCATGCTCTTTTTTAATTGATGCCCAGTCGGGATCTACTTCGAGCCTATCAACAGGTTGCGCAAGATTTAAGTCTACGTTGTTGTCTGTCAATCTGTCTAGCAGTATTTCAAAACGATCTTCGCAAGATAGCTTGCTGATTTTTGAGTCCCACTCATCTAACGGCAAAAAGTCAAATAGTGCAAGATAAGTGCCGGTTGTGTCAATATCTTCTTTTCTGTAAGCTTGCCGCATCAAAGACGTAAAGTCCTGGCCCATGAGCTCACCATCGTAGCAACCATCACCCATTTTTGCAATTTCAGGAGCAATTGTCTTATCAAAGTTTTTAATTAGCTTACCACTTCGAGCAAACATTAAAACTTCTGCTCCCCTTACAATTACAAAACATCTAATCCCGTCAAGCTTAGGTTCTACTGCAACTGTCTTTTTTCCTGCAATTCTTTTTAAGTCAAACTTTTGTGCAAGAGAAACTTCAAAAGTAGGAACTAGGCCTGAAAATACTTTGTTAACAGACTTAACAGAGACTCCAATGTTAAGATGCTTTTTAAGGACCTTTCTCATCCACATCTCGTCTTGCTGCTTAAAAGATGAGAATGCTGCATGAAGTAAATCAATTGCAGCATTACCCGTTACTTTTCTACTGGCACACAAGTCAAGTACGCGGAAGAACTCTTTCCAAGCGTCTTCTTCACCAAAGGGAAACTCAAGTCGAATCTTTACTTTCGGTACTTTTGTTACATGAAAAGGCTTAAATGGGTTTGTTGAATACAAAAGGGCCTTCTTAAAAAGCTCATTATCTGCATTACCTCTCATGATCACAGCTTTTTCTGTCGACTTTGAAGTCGACTTAATGCTTTCAAAAATATTTGATACTCTCATTTTTTTACCTCATACGTATTTTGAAACAAACTTTCCAACAAAGTAGTTATCCCAGTCAACTTCTTCTAAAACAATGTCGTAGTTTTCTCGATTCACTGTCTTTGTTATTGGTTGAATCTTTTTCAAGTGGGACATTTCATAGACTTCTTCTTTTGAAAGAATTTTTTTTGTTTCCATGAGATTATCTTAATTTACTTTTTAATGATTTGCACTCATTGATCATCAAGTTTGTTGCCAATAATTTGATAAAAAACTTCACGGCAGTCTTCCGTATCTTTTACTGCCTCATGTGCACCTTCAGACTTAATATTAAAGTACTGCCTGAGCTCATTAAGATTCTGCCTTTCTGTCGGCAAAAACAAGTAAGCTAGGGCACAAGTATCAATAATTGGGTAGCCTACCTTGAAACACTTTTCATTGTCAAGCTGCTTGACTGAGTCTACTTCTGTCCACTTATACCGCTTAAAGACAGCTCGAATATGAGCGAGGTCAAAGTTAATATTATGTGCTACCAATGGACCCCAAGTCAAGCGCTTTGAAATCTCTTCAGCGACCTGATTAAATGTGGGTGCATTAGCCCATTCTTTTTCTGAATAATTACAGATCTTAAGTGCTTCTTGCGACGCAAATTCAAGTTCTATACTTTTCGGCTTGATCTTTGTAGACCATCTATCTTGATTTCCGTCTTCCCAGTCTGTAATAAAAGAAATCTGTAAAATTGCACTCTTTCTTGGATCAAGATGTGTTGTTTCTATGTCCAAAAAAGTTACAGCTTTAGCTGAAGCTAAATTACCCATTTAACACGCTCACTCAGTATTTTTTTGAGGACTTATTAATCTTAATATTAAGTCCATTATTTTTCTTATTCATGCTTTTGACATTTTTAAAAAGATCTACCTGCGTAGGTGTATCGTTTACATTGTCATTGTCGCCATGACTATCTTTGAAATCTTGTTTATTTAAGAATTGAGTGATTTCATTGTTGATGTCAGCTGTAATAATTGCTTGAAGTGTGTCAGCAAAGTTAAATCCTGAAGATACATCAAACTCAAAACTCATATTTCCAAACTCATTCTGAATCTTGTAAAAGTTTCCATCGTGCTGAATTTGAATGTTTTCAACATCACCGTCTCTGTTTACAATACTAATTGTCTCGATAGTTTTCCAGTTCATTGCTTGCCTCCTTTAATAAATAAGCAACCTTTTGTTCTCTCTTTAGAGATTTTATTTTACTTTCTAATCTTAGGGCTGAAGACCTATCTTTTACAAGACATTTTGCAATTAAAGCAACCGGCCTTCTTGATCGAGTATACTTCGCGCCCCGCTTCGATCCGTTGTGTTCTTTGACTCTTCTAGTAATATCTGTTGTAACACCAGTGTAAAATGAACCGTCAGAACATTTTACAATATAAACGACCCACATTATGTCACAAACTTGTGCTTTTCTCTTAGTGACTTAGCAGCTGATGCTAAATGTCTACTTGACAAATAATCTGACATGTTTTTTTGTACCATTTCTTCGTCATCACCTAGCAGCCTTGAAAGTGCTTTTGTTATTTTTGCTTTTGCTGTGGGGACTTTTGAGTCTTCAAGTGCAATTCTGAGAGCTCCCAAGATATCTCTTTCATTTTCTTTTGGATTGTCAATATCCATTGGATCTTTCCCAGAAGCGTTTGCAAGCTTTTGAATAACTTGCCCTTCTGGATCTTCTACATAAGCATCAACTTTTCCGTCTTTTTCTCTATAAAAGACCCTTGGGCCACCTTCTTCTTGTGAGAGTCCGATGTCGAATTCGGGTACACTTTCTATTAAAAGAGACTCTTTTATAACTCTGTTTAGTTCGCGTCTAGATATTTTCATATCATTAAATATTAAAAGAAATGTCTACTTTCTAGCTTCTTTTTTTCTACGCTTTTCAGCTTGCTTTTTCTTAAACTTTCTTTTTTCTGATGGTGACATGTAGTACCTTCTGTTTTTTAACTCTTTCATGATCCCTGCTTGTTCAACAGCTCTCTGAAATCGCCTCATTAGACCTTCAAAACTTTCATTTTTTCTTGCTTTTACGGTTGCCATTCTTTCTCCCTTGGATGACATCTACAATTATACATCAGCTGGCGCTCAATGTACACTAAAATTTTCTAGAGCAGGCAACAAAAGATCTGATATCTTCATGGGGTTAGTCTGACTGAAGAAGTGGACGTATTTCCTATCTTCGTCTATTTCACCTACAGCTGCACAACACATTTTGTCAATAATAAGATCTTCTGATATAGTCAAACCAAAAGTTTTACAGTAGTAATCTAAGTATTTCATTTTTTAAACGCCTTGCTTATTTCAATAGGCTTAAATTCTTCATCTTCAGATTCTTCATCTTCATCTTCATCTTCAGGAAAGTATTCGTCTACAAAAGATTTTCCTAGCATTTGCTTTGGTTCTTTTTTGTCCCACCAAGGACTTCCAGCGCTGTAACCTCTGCCGCCTCGAAGACGTGTATTTTGCCCTTCGAGTTCTTCTAGTAGAATTTTTATTATTTCTAGATCTGTCATTTGAAACCTTTAGGAAGTGTTTAGCGCAACTAGAAAGTACGATAGCATAAACAACTGACGATACTACTAGTCCTGTCAATAAGTATTCAGTTAAAGAAGATTCATCACATTCCATATTTTTGTCCAACAAGAACAGCAATCGAAGTGATAGGAATAAAAATCAACGCAAGCCCAAGAGTATAATATATTACATCAAGAAATCTGATCAGACTCTGGTCGCATTGTTTATCAAAATTTTTGTTTACACCGTAAGGAAAGTAATAAACAGACTTTGTCTGCTCGTAAGATTTTTTAATCTTTTCTAAACTAATTTTTTTCATATTTTATAAATTCCACTATGTTTCCACAATTATCTTTTGAGTAAAAGGAAGAAGATCCGTCCCTGTGATTCTTCCATTTTTGCTTAGGGAAAGAATTCTTAAGAAATGCTTCTTGCTCTTTTGTTTCAACTCTAACTGCAAAATGTGGAGGGTGTTGACCTGGTGTAACAAAGGCAAACTTTACTTTACCTGATTTGAGAAATGCCCACGTTTCATCTTGATACAAGACTTCAGCGTCTTCAAGAAACTGTTTGTACCAGCTAACAGACTCATCAATGTCTGTAGAAGATATTGCAATGTGGTCAATCTCCATCTTAGTTCCATCCTACCATGATGACATTTTTAGGATCGATATCAAATAGCTCATTGTTTATTAAATAAAAATTTGTTTGATCTTGCTTTGCGAAAGGATTATCAACAGGAATAACTTCAATGTTATTCTTTACAGGAACAAAAGTTTTTCTTTGCAAACTATAGAACATATCTTGTTCTTTTTCTAGACTTAACATGTGAATAGGGTCGGCATCTACTGCCATGGATTCCTCACCCCACTCAGAGTCAAGAATTTTTTGCAATGTGTCTTCTACTTCTCTAATATCTAGATTTTCATTCTGCGAAGAAAACTCAATTTTCTTTATTAAGTCATCAATATTGTCTTTTTCTTGAGGAGTATCTTTTACTTCTTCAGGAGAAACTTTCCACTTAAATTCAAATTTTCTTGTTATAGGTTGCGAATGATCTTTGACTACTTCTATAGACTCTTCTTCGTTGCTACCTGACGTGATTTTGTTTTTTGTATTTTTATCTTTCAAAGTTTTGTCTCTCTTTTGTTCGATACTCTTCAATGTCTTCGGGAGATGCCACACGAAGTACATAAAAGCTATGACTAATATAGCCTTCATGCGCATCCACTTCAGAATGTTTGACAAGATACGCTTTGCCATTTATCTCCTCTAGTTCAGTCCATTCTCTTGTTGCCATCGAAATCCTCTATACTAATTATATCTCGATTGCAAATATATTTAAAACGATCATTGATAATCTTATTATCGATCCTCTTTACTGTTTGATCTAGAGTCTCTTCTTCTTTCTTAAAAGGAATATAGTATTTTTCTATAATGTTGTTATGCAATTTACCACCTATTGTGCTTAAATGTATAATAACATAAGTGAGAAGTGTTTACACACCAATCTTGTCTAAGGGAACATCTTATTCCCGGCGCCTGATGATTCAGGCGCCGTGTAGCTGATTGGGCGTACTTTTATAGCGTCTACGATATATTTAACTATTTCTTCTATGTCTTCCTTGGATAAGCTACCTATACTTTGATTGATATAATCAATTTGTTCTGCTTTTTCAGGATATGCGTCTATCTTTCTAGGAATCTCAGGACCCAAGTCTACTGACAAAAAAGGTACGCCTTTCAGTCTGCGCCGGTCGTTAATAATCTGCTTACCATCACTTTTGAATTGAGGGTTAAAAAAATAATTTATTAGATAGTTAGGATTTTTACCACTTTTAAAAGATCCAACAATATTCTTCGCCACGGTGGCCTCTTTATCTACAGACTCATTTGGCACTGATGCTATTTTTTGTTTTAAGATTTCTAAGGAAGCTTTTAGTTGTTCGCCTGTTCTAATTTGCCCAACTTTTACCCAGTTTAGGACATTACCTGCCTTATACCCTGCTATAATTCCATATTTTTTTGTATCGCCCGCTCTGTTTACGAAAGAAGGCGTAAAAGATGGGCTTCCGGAGACCGCCTTCGTGGTGGCGTGGCCACCACGAAGTGTTGATTTAACAGAATAATTAACTCCACTAATTTCCACATCTGAAAAAACATTGTTTCTCTTGTCTTTGTTAAGGTCTTGGGCATCATCAAAGTTTCGATGAAGAATTTCTTCAAATACTATTTTCCAAGAAATATAGCCAAGAATACTACCTTCAGAAGTAATAGAATGCAAAAATCCTGATGCAACAGGATCATTTAATACAAACTTCTTTCCGCCACCGGCGAGGCTCTTCTCAGAAGCATCGGCTTCAAGATCTCTACCTCTAAGCGAAGTATACTTTAATTGTTCATTCAGAATCCTGCTAATCTTCTCTCGAAGCACGCTTTCTGTTATCTTCATCCCAAAACCTTCGATGCTGCGACCGCGAGAGCCATCAAAAACTGGACAACTGCA
>Ga0209337_1002720_pt1 | contig 12678 bp, 15 predicted proteins | sample LinPmetageLP53_FD_184044 | JGI IMG/M metagenome (GOLD analysis project Ga0209337, IMG submission 184044) | Marine viral communities from the Pacific Ocean - LP-53 (SPAdes) (version 2) | ecosystem: Environmental > Aquatic > Marine > Oceanic | place: Pacific Ocean | collected 2010-02-08 | reverse complement strand
ATGAGCCGCCGAGGCCATTGTTTAGATAATGCGGTTGCAGAAAGTTTTTTTCACTCACTTAAAACGGAGCGAGTGAAACGAAAAGTGTACGTGAACCGAAGTGAAGCCAAAGCGGATTTGTTCGATTACATTGAGGTGTTTTACAATCGAACTCGACTGCATAGCCACCTTGGACATGTGACCCCAGATGAATATGAAAATACATATTCACAGGCAAGTTAAGTGTCTACGAAACTGGGGGAAGATCAATTGCAGGGTGCCTTGTTTGGTATGGCACTCATTATTTCATACTGACACCGCGCATTATCGCGATTGACAGTCAAAAAAACTATGCCTATGACACCAGCTTATCAAGCGGTGTTAATGCCTGTCTGCAAAAGCGCTTAGGTGACCAGATTTTAAAACATGGATTAATGGAAGCGGCACTTTACACAGCCACCATGAAACATCTGGCTGAACCATACCAAACTGCTTTGCTCCTTGCCTATCAGGCTCTGGATGAGACCTGCGGCGTAAGTTATGCGCGCCGTATGACAATGGAACGTCAGCGCAAAGCCGCGCAAGAAGCGGCAGAGCATCAACGCCTGCAAAAGCAATTTAATTTCTGGAAAAAACTACTGACGGGGAAATAAGACCATGCAAAACATAATTTTTAGAAAAGACGATATCGTTGTGAGCACTGCTTTATTTAAAACGGCTCGCCGTAGTTATCGCATTAGTGATATTGAAAAAATCGCCATTAAACGACCATTGCTTTGGTTTTCACTACCCATAGCAATTGGCAGTTTCGCGCTACTCAGTAGCTTTCAACCATATTTATATGTGCATGAGCGCTGGTTCTGTATGGCTGGTATGTTTTTATTGCCCCTAATGGGGTGGTTGATAGCAACGCTGAATGTTACGTCCAAGGCTTACACCAATGACGTTGCCGCCATTGGCTATATGCCAACGCTAGAAGCCGCTCGTAATGCCTTAGACACAGTGATCTTTCAGGCCAACGACAAAACAAACACAGTTTCAAACACAGACGAAGAATAGGAGATATGACAATGATACGAGAATATTTATCAACTAAAGACTTATGCCAGCGTTTTCGCTGTTCATCGCGCACGATTTTTCGTCGCATGGCGCGTGAAGAAAACCCCTTCCCACAGCCACTCATTCGCCAAGCAGGTAGTATTAACCTGTGGTGTGCAGATACTGTTTGTGAATGGGAAGAGTGTGAAATTCAACGCTCTGAAAATAGTCGCTGGGGCGGCATTAAAGCCAGTCCACCAGCGAAATACGACAGCACGGCCAAAAACTGGCATTAAAACGCTCAAAGTGAGTGTTTGACTTAAAAAAATGGGCGCTAACTAAGCGCCCATTTTTTATGCCAGTTTTCTGCTTTTGAACGCCACAATGTTATCTTGCTCTGGGATTGGTGCACGGGGCTTATCATCAACTAATTCAAACAGCATATCGCACCATGCTTCATAGGCCTCAGCCTGCTCTTTCATATAATCATATCGATCATAGACACGCGCAACCGTGCTACCAACAGCATGGCCAAGCATGACTTCGGCAATGTGGAAACTGGTTATCATCGAGAAACGTGATCTGGCTGTGCGTCTCAGGTCATGCATGGAGAAATGCTCCATGTGATAAGCTTCATAACGGCGCAGGTGCTGCATAATGTTATAGGGCAATGCCAATGGTGCTCGCATGCCCATTACATCGTCTGAGCCATCATTGGTGAAGGCATAAGCGCTGTTCGCGCTAAGAGCAAAGGCCTGTTTCAAATAAGGCCTCATTGAAGACGTAATTGGTCGCAATAACGGTTTTCCGCTTTTCTTGCCCATTTTGTGGTTTTCAGGTGGAATTGTCCAAACGCCAGTTTTAAAATCAAAATGTTCTTTTTTAGCCTGTCTCAGTTCACCGTTTCGACAGCCATAGATTAAGCACAATTTCACAAATAACTTATTCTTCGGCGTGATGCGCGAGTTATTAACGGCAAGCCACAGCATTTTAATTTCATCATCATTTAAACAGCGGTCTGTAGATCGCTTTTGGATCTGAAGGTCTTCTTTAGCGTAAATATCAGCAAGTGGGTTTGCAGGCACAAGTCTGCGCTTTACCCCAAACTTATATAGCTGTTTGGTATTTACCAAAAGACGCTCAGCAATAGCTGGCTTGGCTTTTGATAACCCTTCCAGAATATCTAGCCAAGCATGAAGTGTGATTTTTTCAGCGGGAAGCTTACCAAGTTCAGGAAAAACATGAATTTCAAAGCTACGCTTGATTTCCTCATGCCCTTTTTTGTTATGAACGTAATAAGCCTCATACCACAGGTCAAAAAGCCCTGTAAGAGATTCTGCGGCAATGATCGCCTGTCTTTCTAACAGTCTAACGACTTTCGGGTCATAGCCTTGCTCAAGCTTCTTACGGAGGCGCGTTACTTCCTCCCTTGCATCTTTGAGGCTTAATAGTGGATATGAGGCTAAATCAATTTCTTTGCGCGTTCCGTTGTAATAGTAACGGAACATATAGGTCATCTTGCCCTTTGGGGACAGACGAATATTGAGACCATCACGGTCTGATTTGATGAGTTTTTTATCTCTAACCTTGTTTAGGTTTGCTTTCAGCCAAGCATCTGTAAGTGCCATCTGCTTTTCTCCCATTCTTCAATTGCGAAAGAATGGGTGTAAAATTTTTAAAGCGCTTTAAAAGGCCAAATTTTCCACCTGAATTTACACCCATTTCAGATGGCTCAGCATGACAATTGTTGACTTCTATCGTCAATGTGACAACCCAAGACGCTTTATAACATTTTGATTTAACTAAAAAATGTGTCTTTTGTTGTCCTGACTTGTCTTAGTGCTGAATATCCGGGTGAGAAATAATAGCAAAGGTGCGTCTACGTGAGACTTCTTGCGGAATTAAAGCGTTAGACATCTAATTAAATCTTCTCGTTTTTCACGGTTTGTAGGCACAGTTAGAAGCCTTCAAACAGCGCTTCAATCATCAAATCCGTCTTGTTAATCGTAATTGCGCGCTATTTTCGCTGAAATTAGGCACATAAACAATCAATGCTTACGGGATCCTCCTTCATTTGTGCACATAAAGTGATTAAGCATCCGTTACTACCCCTCATAAGGTGCGTCGGCAGAGATTATTGTTATGGAGATACGCTAATCCCTACCAATACATGCATAATTGAAATGTTAAAATTCATAAAGCGCTATTTTTGAATGATAAAACCATTGGTAAAATGCCATCACTTTGAATAAATACGGTGAATGCACCATGAAAAAACTACCTCATAAATTTCAAATTCCACTGACGGTGGCCATTATGCTGCCCATTATGTTAACGGCCATGCCAGCCGTTATGCTTTACAGCACCTTACCTAAGGGAGCAGCACTTTTTGAGCCTTGGTTAGACACAGTGACACGCATGGTTCCTTTTGCTTTACCAACCTTGCTTGTTATCGCCGGTAGCATTCGTTTTGTTGTAACCAAATGGCTGGTTCAACCTGCCCCTAGTCTTTGATGGATGTTAAGCAGATGACTACTCGGCAACAGAAACCACCACTTTCACAACGTTTTTAAACATCGTTAAGCAACCTAGGATAATTTGATTACTGCTCGCGATAGGAGTTTGGGCACTTGTGTTGGCAAACGTATTAAAGGCTAATCCAGTGCATATTGGAGCGAAGCAAATCAGTGTAAATACGTTTTACTTCCCTGTCACAGCTCCACAGGTTACGCCCAATATAATTGGATACGGTTTAGTAAGCCCTGCACTCAAGACGGAGTCGCAATACGTGCGGCCGCAGTACTCGCGCCAAGAGCGCTTCAGATCGATTGTACTAACGACCTCCACCACCATTGCCGGTATGTTACCGCTATTATTTGAAACAAGCCTACAAGGCCAAGTGCTCATACCATTGGTTATCAGTATTGCCTTGTACTTATACTGTTTTATACGAACATAAAAACGCTATAAACAATTAAAGAAAACGTCTTTTAGCCGTGTATTTATTACTGGCCCAGTTTAGACAAAAACACTGGGCCATTCGTCAGCGCGTCAACAATAAGGTCGCGAAATTTAGCTACGCGCGCTGGTATCAATGTTCGGTCAGACCAAACCAAATAGCCTCGACCTTTTTGACAAGTCACTTCTTTTAGCACTTGAGTAAGTGCATCCTTCTCTACAAAGGTCGCTAACGCATGTGCAGGTAATAAGCAAATACCGACGCCTTTACACGCGGCCTGCGTTGCCAAGCGCAAACTATTGACGGAATACCGTGGATTCAACATTACACGTTTATGCTCATCGTTTTCTTCGAAATGCCAAGCAGTAAGTGTATTAGCCGCTATTAACCTATGTTGATTCAAATCCTCTACACATTTAGGCGTGCCGTGCTTTTCTAAATAATCACGACTGGCCCCTAAAGATAAGGGGGTTTCAAAGAGCATTTTCTGCACCAAATAAGGGGTTTTGGTCGCACGTGTCACCATTGCAAGATCAATACGATCATCAAAAAAACGCTCAGTATCTGCAGCAAATTTAACGTGAATGTTAACCTTAGGGTGTGCAACCATAAAATCAATCGCGATGGGTTGTACGATAAAATCAGCAAAGGGTTCAGGGCAAGAAATGTGAATATCACCGCTAAGCTCTGCATGCTGGTTATTGATACCTTGCCAGCTACGGGAAAGCGTATCAAATTGCCCAGAAAATTGAGCGACATATTGCTCACCAGCAGCGGTCAACTGGAATTGTTTAGCATTTCGATGCAATAATTTTTCACCTAAGCTACGTTCCAATGAACTGACTGCTCTCGATAAAGTAGGCGCAGAAACCGCAATATGCTCACTAGCCGCCGCAAACCCGCCATGGCGCACGGCTTGGCAAAACCAATACAAATGGGTGAGATCTTTAGCGTTCATATTTGCACTCAAGAAAGGAAGTCACTGCATTTTGGCAAGAATGAATAGGGTTTAAAAGTGACTTTTGAACTTAATATCACTAAACGTGTAAACCATTGCTAACAAGCATAACTGGGCGTTTAAGATGTAATCTGATGTCAATACATACAAAAAAGAGGCCGTAAAGACCTCAAGCTAGCGTACAACGCTAGCGACGCTGAAAGTACTTATGCGTAAAAGTGAGTAGCCGACACCACCCTCGCTTGCAAGGAAACGTTAAACGTCGATCACGACTTTACCCAAGCCTTGTCCACTGGCAAAGCGATCGTGTGCTTTACCTACTTCTTCCAAACTAAAAGTCTGCTCATCAAGTACTGGGCGTAAATGACCCGCTTCAATAATGTCAGCTAATTTAGCCAAAATGTTCCCATGTGCTTCACGCTTATGATCATGCAGCATAGGAATGAGCATAAACACCACGTGCAACGACAAACCTTTGAAGTGCGCGCCGGATAAATCAAGTTCAAGCAAAGATACCGTAGTCGCAATCTGTCCATTTAACGCTGCAGCCTCAAACGAGTTAAGTAGGTTTGTACCGCCCACTGAATCAAATATCACATCAAAACCCGCGCCCTGAGTGTGTTTTTGTACATAATCGGCCACAGTTTCAGTTTTATAGTTAATACTAGAAGCGCCTAGCGCTTCAATTAAAGCCATTTGCTTATCGCCACCACCAGTAGAAAAAACATTGGCGCCGAAGTAACGTGCCAGTTGCAACGCAATATGGCCTACGCCGCCTGAACCGCCATGCACCAACACGTTTTGGCCTGGTTTAATTTGTGCTCTATCAAGACCTTCATATGCAGTAATAGCCACTAATGGCAATGCAGCGGCTTCATGCATAGATAAATTCTTTGGCTTAAGTGCAATCAATTTAGCATCCGCCAGTATGTACTCGGCTAGTGAGCCTGGTAAGTGAGTTAGTCCACCAGCACAGCCATAGACTTCGTCACCTACAGCAAAATGAGAGACTCCTTCTCCCACGGCTTCAACGGTTCCGGCGAAATCCATACCTAATACTGCCGGAGCTGCTGGTGATAAAGGCAACTCTGGCCCCATTTGACGTATCATGGTATCCACCGCGTTTACACTAGTGGCCGCAACCTGAACCAACACATGACCCGCTTTTATGTCAGGCTTAGCTATATCAGCTAACGTAAATACATTGGAGTCGCCAAACTGGTTAATAATCATCGCTTTCATGGGAGCTACCTTTAGTTAATTAAGAAAGCACATTGTAACTACTTTACTATACGGTGATAATAAGACCTATAACACAATCAGTTTTTAGATTTAGTTGATAATAAACATGAACATTGAACACCTTAAACTTTTCGTCGGTATCGCTAAAACGTCCAATATCAGTGTTGCCGGCCGCGAACAAAACTTATCTCCGGCTGTGTCGAGCACCTACATCAGCAAGCTTGAAGACAACTTAGGCGTTCGACTTGTGCACCGAACCACTCGTAAGGTGTCGTTAACAGAAGAAGGTGAAGCGTTTTTACCCCACGCAGAAGAAATACTAACTAACATTGAGACCGCTCGTGCGTCAGTTGGCGATGGCGAACACAACCCAAAAGGAACGCTACGAGTGACGGCTCCTGCGTCCTTCGGGCGCATGCATATAGTGCCTGCTCTAGCGGGATTCTTGGCTCGCTATCCTGAACTGTCGGTAGATTTTCGCTTTAACGACTCCATAGTCGATTTAGTTGAAGGCGGCTTTGATATAGCCATTCGCGATGCTGCGTTAAAAGACTCAAATCTGATTGCCAGAAAGCTTGCACCCGATAGGCGCATCATTTGTGCTGCGCCTGAATATATTAAAAAATTTGGCGAACCAAGCAGCCCGCAAGATATTTCGAAACATCAAAGTGTTAACTTGATGGGCTTAGATATGTGGGAATTTGCAACCCCAAAAGGTCCGCTCAGCGTGAAAGCAAATGGCCGAATTCGTATCGACAATGGCGAAGCTGTGCGTGATGCCGGCATAGCAGGCTCAGGCCTTGTTATGTCTTCCATATGGTGTGCCTATAAAGCATTGCAGCAAGGGGAATTAGTCCAAGTACTGCCAGACTTCCCTATGGTGTCTAAGACCGCGATTTGGGCGGTTTACCCCAGTAATCGATTACTCGCGCCTAAGGTTCGTGCCTTTATCGATTACTTTATTGAATATTATGGACAGACACCATACTGGGAACAAGCGTTGAAAAAATAACTTGATTGCAAAAAAGCAGTAACCAATGAACACCCCAGCGCAGCATATCCAAAAGTTGATTTAGTGTGCAAAAGGATTTATCAAAAATCGCAGGGGATTGACAAAGGCTGTTACCGACCCTATGTATTCAATAGTTGAAGCAAACGTTTAGTTATGGCGATAAATCTATCAACTAAGCAAGCGCGTCATTATTTCCCTTCAATAAAGGAGTTACTATGTTAGGCGAAAATCACTCACTTAATAGCGATTTCCCAGAATACAGAGATACCATATCGGCACTCACTACAAGCGATAAACAGTTTGCTGAAAAAGCTAAAAAGTATAACGATTTAGATAAGGAAATTCGGATACTAGAACTAAAAGACGCTCCGATTGATGATGAGGCGATGCATCAAATGAAACACGACAGAGCAATACTTAAAGATTTGCTATATCAGCGTTTAATTAACGAACAAACGTAAACGACCTACACTTAAGGAAGATGAAATATCTTGTTTCAGATATTTCATCTTCCTTACGAACACATATTTACATTCGCACACGCTTATCTAAGTGGCGCCGGGTTAAACAGACAAAAAACGTTAACGAATAAAGCCCCCCATTGGCGACATAAAGACAGTCTCAGGCCCAGCAAATGCCGCCCTAAGTTCTTGCGACAGAGCACTGAATACCGTTATCTGGGTGATTTGCACTACATCGGTAAAACGCGGACCGTTTTGACTCCACGCTCCGAGATGAACTTGCGCGGCGACTTCGTCTTCATAACGCTCATATATATGAATATCTGTACCGTTCGCAGCTACTGTCCATTCATAAATAATGGTTCCAAGCTCGTTGTTCGCCGTATGAACCAAGTCGGTCATAACTTGGGTAAATAAGTCTTTTTTACCCGGTTTAATTTGGCCCTCTACGGCCCACACAATATTTTTAGTCATTGCTCGTTTCCTGATATCCGGCGGGCTTGAAATATTCAGGCGTTCCGTTCGGGTTATTAACATGCAGCGATAGTCTGCGTTTTATCATTCAAGGACAATTTTATTCATGGCGATTTTGCCCATGAAGTAAGTGCCTATTAATTCAAATTAATGAGCATCAAGCGCTAATTTTGTGATTATTTGGTCCATAGCCGTTAACACTAACTGTGCTTTTTTCTCGTCGAGTGCGTCTACGTGGGGGTCAGCAAATTTTTCAATGTCGTTGTCAAAATACTGACCAGAAGCGTTCAAAAACTCTTCTGATAAAGCGGCACGGCAAAGTATATCCGCACCAACCTTCAGGTCACTACCGGCCATGCCAAAGGCCTCTTTTACCATTTTACTGCCAAGTAAAGATTTAGGATTCACAGCAATAATCAGCGGCCCAGAATCAGCCATTCGTAAACCTAATTTGCGAGACCACATGGTTAGTGCAAGTTTGCTTTGTGCGTATGCCTCACCGTCGCTTAGAATTTCACGTCCCCATAAGGCGTCTAAACTAACGGAAGCCTGAGCAGCAGATGAAACATTCACCACTCGGTCAGCTTTACCTAACAAAGGTAACAGTGCCTGAGTGAGTACATAAGGAGCGAGGGCGTTGACCGCAAACCTTATATCAAGCGCGTCTTTCGTGATCCGCGTTGGGCCTTTGAAGACACCTGCGTTATTTATCACGGCGTTCAATGTGCTATGTTTAGCTTGAATTTCCGCCGCAAGCACCATGACTTCTGCCATGCTCGACATGTCAGCAATATAAATCTCTGTGTTTTCATTGCCAGTTGCACTTCTTAACTCCGCCTGCACTTTTTGCAATTTCTGACTGTTTCGACCGTGCAACAGCACCTGATGACCAAGTGACAACAACATTTTTGCCGTTTCATAGCCAATACCGTCAGTGGCCCCTGTGACTAAAATTGATTTCTGCATGTTTGTTTCTCCTAATATCAAAGTTCCAGTAAAATATCTTTTGCTAAGCGTTGTTGCCACAAAGAAATTGCCCCATGGCTAAAACGTAAATTCAACGTAACCTGGTTCACCCCACTATCTTTAAAACGCCTAGCCCGCAGAACAAGCTACGCCCATAGTAACTGGCCCAGCTTGGAACATTTGGCTGTAACCCTGGTTGATACACTGCATTGGTGAGCTCGCACTCTGGCTTGGCATCATAAATTCCATCCTTCAATAACAGTGTAGTGTGTATAACAAGCCATTTTTTGACTTGTAACCAAAACAGATGACAAGCCTAACACTCGATGATTTACATGATAATGAAGCCAGAAAGGGAATCAGTTTATATAAATAATTGACAATCTGTCGCCAGTTACCCATCAAAATTGTCGCTGGGAAACATTGAGATGGTTAAAAATGGTCAGCTAGGGCGATTACAAAAGTAATCCATTGGCGCTTAGTTCTCTGAGCAATAAAATACGTGAAGCTCTGAAGCAGGTATGGGCCCTAGTGACGACTAACCACCGGAAGTTAAAAAAGAAATTCATACTCGAATGATCAATATTTCTTTGTTAATACGCATTTACAAGTTAACAACATTCCCTTATATTTGTTCCAAAATGGGTAATTTTTAAACCGTTCTTTGATTCAAGGCTGATTTAAAAACTACGACGAAATCATATATAGAAAGGCAACTCACTATGTCACGTAGAAAGAAGTTCAGCGGTGTGCAACTTAAGTCACTTCGTAAAGAGGCTGGATACACTCAAGGCGAACTTGCTTTGCGAGTGGGCATTAGCCGAGAAACCGTTTCTGCTATTGAGAACGAAAAACCTGAAACCATGAACAGTATAGGCGTTGAGGTGATAAGCAAATGGTGGGCGGTATGTAGGCAAAAGGCTTCAGAACAAACTCGCGAATCATTTTTTTCAACCGTTATGGATTATTTCGGTTTTAATCATACCTGATGTTAATTCGCGCCTACTTACCCAAGATAATAACGGCCCTCTTTGGAGGGCTTTTTATCGCCGCGGGTATTTTAACCTTTGGTAATGCTCTCATTTTCGACCGTCTATTTCTTGGCATATTGTTATTTACTGGGTTCATTTGCCGGAAAGATATAAACGTATTAGGTATTATTATAATACTTGCAGCAATTAGGGTTCTAGAGGAGTTTTTATGGTTCCTTTTTACCGATCAGCTATATAATCATTGGATATCAAAATTCGTTATCTATTTAGTTTTACTTTTTTCTATCTATAAATTTTGGTTTGATAAAATGAGTAAGGTTTCTTTAGTTATTCTGCTAATTTGTGTATTAGCAGAAATATACTGGGTGATGATTGGATATAGTGTCACCCCAGCTATATATTGGTATGCGGCATTAGTTGTGCTAAGTCTACTAACGCGGCACTTTCTCTTTTCACGTATTCAAATCACTGAACAGTTCACAATAAAAACAGGTAAATCGATAAATTTGGATTGGTATATATATCAGATAACTAGAATGTATATATTCATAGAAGGCCTAAATATATTTGAATATATATTAAGACATGTATTCTCATTAAAAAACATGCAAATCATCTACCACATCTACCCTTATATTATGCAATCTCTTGCTACATTTACTTTGTGGATCGTTTTTAATGAAGCCAATAAGCTATTTAAAGAGAAATTAATACGAGCATAAAGTTAAAAATTACTAAAGTGTTTTAGTGATGTACCATCTAATTTCTTAATGTAATAACTAAGGAATTAAATATGAAATTAGCACTATCAACTTTGCTTGTAATCTCTCTCTCAACTACTTGTTTTATCGATAATAATTCAATTGACGACAGTGTATTGGTAAAAAAATCTAAGGCTTTACTCGCAATTGGAAGCAAACAAGTTCCACCTACTTTACTCGCGATTGGCAGCAAACAAGTTCCACCTACTTTACTCGCAATTGGCAGCAAACAAGTTCCACCGACTTTACTCGCAATTGGCAGCAAGCAAGTTCCACCTACTTTACTCGCAATTGGCAGCAAGCAAGTTCCACCTGCTTTACTCGCAATTGGCAGCAAACAAGTTCCACCTGCTTTACTCGCAATTGGTAGCAAGCAAGTTCCACCTGCTTTACTCGCAATTGGCAGCAAACAAGTTCCACCTACTTTACTCGCAATTGGCAGCAAACAAGTTCCACCTGCTTTACTCGCAATTGGTAGCAAGCAAGTTCCACCTACTTTACTCGCAATTAGCAGCAAGCAAGTTCCACCTGCTTTACTCGCAATTGGCAGCAAACAAGTTCCACCTACTTTACTCGCAATTGGCAGCAAACAAGTTCCACCTGCTTTACTCGCAATTGGCAGCAAACAAGTTCCACCTACTTTACTCGCAATTGGCAGCAAACAAGTTCCACCTACTTTACTCGCAATTGGCAGCAAACAAGTTCCACCTGCTTTACTCGCAATTGGTAGCAAGCAAGTTCCACCTGCTTTACTCGCAATTGGTAGCAAGCAAGTTCCACCTACTTTACTCGCAATTGGTAGCAAACAAGTTCCACCGACTTTACTCGCGATTGGCAGTAAGCAAGTTCCACCAACCCTTTTAGCTAGCGCCAACAATAAAATGAAACCACCTGTGATCGCCATGAATACTGGTAAAAGCAAACCACCTGTCATTGCTCAAACATAGAAAAATAAAATAGAAGCATAATAGATCAAGCAAACTAACGACAAAACTATACATCAACTAAATTAAGCCTCACTAAGTGGGGCTTAAACATTCGCATCATATTGACACGATACGGGTAACGATTCTGCCCACAACCAATAGTAAAAATGTGAAATTATTTCACCTTGTGGAATCCAATCCACATTTGTTGACATACACTGCGCCTGACAATAGAAAAACAGAGTTCTTTTTATATGCTGTTTTAGCTCTGTTGCAGTTTCAATAATATTATGAGGAATAAAAGCATGTATATAACAGGTGCAGATCTAAGAAAAATGAGACAGGACGCTGGTTTAACCACGGTTAAAATGGCAAAACTTGCTAACGTTAAAACACGTAAAACCTACGAAAATTGGGAAAAAGAAATTGGTAGCCCAAGCATGAACCAGTTTATTGCTATGTGCGTTGGTTGTAATTACAACTCGTCTAAGTTTGTAAAACTAGCGATTGAGCGTCAAGATCCGACTCAGCAACTCAACATTACATCTGCTCGTAGATAATGTATTCGATGTGAAGCCCGAAAGGGCTTCATCGATTAACAGTGACTAAACACGATACCTGATCTTCCCCTAACTTTGTAGACACTTTTTACTTAGAAACTGAAGTAATACCAATCACCTTAAATTTATGATCTAATTACATTCAATCTCATCGATAAAAATATCGCTCATGCACTTCTTAAAAGACATTAATTTTCCGTTACTTATCGCCAGAGAAAAAAATGGCCGTATGCGTATCAGGTTAATGGCGCTTTCTCATATTAAAAATGGAGCCAATCGAACACAAACAGCTCAATACTTACACGTCAGTCGCAGAATGGTAAACGAGTGGGTAAAGCGCTTTAATGCAC
>Ga0209337_1002719_pt1 | contig 12681 bp, 16 predicted proteins | sample LinPmetageLP53_FD_184044 | JGI IMG/M metagenome (GOLD analysis project Ga0209337, IMG submission 184044) | Marine viral communities from the Pacific Ocean - LP-53 (SPAdes) (version 2) | ecosystem: Environmental > Aquatic > Marine > Oceanic | place: Pacific Ocean | collected 2010-02-08 | reverse complement strand
ATCTTCGAGTAATAAACCTAAAGCCTCTGTAGGGTCTTCCTGATTTACATATCCTCGAATTGTTATTGTTAAAAATCTCCATCTGTTTCCGCCACCATAATACTCTCTTGTTTCGGAGCCTGCGGACATGTGTACAGCGGGGTAAGTGCTAATTTCGTCCCAGAACTTCATCTGAGGAAACACTTGGTTTGAGAGTTGAGTACGAAAGTCACCTGTACCATTAATCGTCTTTAGATTTAGTACTAAAGCGTCTAAAATTTGTGATCGTCTTGTTGATATACTTCTTGTCATTATGCTCTCTTTGTTCTTATTAAAAATCTACTGCCCATTACTTGTTGAGCTAATTCTCTTATTGTTCCACCTATTATCTTTCTAGGGTCTCTACCTGTAGTTGCTAAAGGGCTTCCTGATCCTGGCTCAAATACTCTATACGGATCTTGCATATAGTCATACCTAATTTCTACTTGTTTCTGCATTGGAACAATATCCATAATTTCTGCTGATTGGGCAAACCTTCCTGTTTGGTACATTAAGGTAGGACGACCCGTCATCTTTTTGGCTATTGCGTCAGGTAGAGCTTTTTGTAAAAGGGATTTAAGCGCTAGAGGACTTACCTGTTTCTGTGATCTTGCTACTCCTCTTTTAGTTTTAGAAGCTGCTATTTTCTTACCGTGCTTTAGCTTTGTAATTCCTTTTTTTGTTTTTTTAAGGGGTCGGGCTTTCCCCTTATCTTTAGTTTTTGTCTTTCCTATTTTTTCAAGTGCTGTTTTTACAGTAACAACTCCTCGCATATCAGCACCTTTTAGTGCTTTTTCAAATTCTTCCACCACTTGTCTAGCAGATAGTAGTTGAGCTCTCTTTACAGGACTAGGACTGCCTTCTAATTCACCTCTTTTTAGTATGCCCCCCGCAGTTTTACTGCTATCGAGTGCTTTATATAGCTCTTTTCGGAAAGTATCTTTAAATCTTCTAATCCACTTCCCACTTGCATCTGGACCTGGAAGATCATACTTTGCCGAAAAATCAGGATTCTGTTTTACAAATGCTCCTGTTATTTCAAGATTATCACTTATCTTTGCTTTTTTACTATTAGGGTCAACTCTTATTACGTCCCAGTTTAAATCCTTCTTATAATAATCCGCTATGCTAGTATTAAATGTCTGAAGAAATATATCTCCATTCGTTACATACTTTGCTAGCTCTTTTTCGGCATCTTTTGAGTTTATTTTCTTTATTACAGCTAACCCTCGTTCTGTGCCTTGAGTAGAGATAGAACCGCCGCCTTCTCCATGTCCATATTGGAATCCGCCTTGAATTTTCCCTGCTTGATTCCCTGCTCCTTTTGTAGTGCCGTTACCAGCGGTAATAATCTTATCTAAAATAACTCTTGCAGATACTTTTCCTTTATTAACACAAGCCTTGATATCTTGTAAAGACTTTTGACTTTTTACCTTACTATTAGTATCTCTTACTTTAGAAGATAGTATTAGCCCCCCTCCACTTAAGTTAGTCCTCTTCGAGGTTAGTCCTAGCCTCTTTATTTCTGCTTTCAGCCCTTTTTCAAAAGCATCTCCTAACTCTTTTAAGTCTTGCAGTGTATAGGGTATATTATGCGCGCTGAGTCCAGATGCATAGGCATTTTCAAAATTGCTTCTTGTTATTATAGCGTGATGGATTTGTCCAGCTTCTGACATTTGTCTTTCTGCTGTATTGTCAACCCCTTGAAAAATTTCAGTTAGAATTTTGTCTATATATCTTTTAGCCATTAGACTATATCTATAATTTTATAAAGGTCAAGTACTCGTTTTATGTGATCTGGAAAACCTATATCATTTCTGATTGAAGTACTACCTTCATTTCTTATCGTAGTTCCAGCGATTGAACGTTGTGTTTTATGTTCCTCTTTTAGGTAATAAGTTATTAAGTCAAATACTGCTAACTTTAAGTCAGCGGGACATGCTGAGTATCCAGCATTGTATACAACTCTAACTGATGCGAACCCTTGGGGGTAATAATCAATACCTGTACTGCCATCTATCCTTCTAATACGATCATGTTCTGTATCTACATAGTAATGCGTATTGTTGGTTAGTGTAGTGTAGCTATCGGCTATTGAAGATCTTTCCTGAACGGAAGTAACACTAGTGAGTGGAGATTCTGTGATAAATATCTCCGAAGTTAATCTGTCGTCAACGTCAAACAGCTCTGTTTTAGTAGCTGAATAAAAGTCGACAATTGCGTGTCCACAATAGGTCTTAACCATTTGACTAATAGATTCCACCAAAGTATCGATTTTACCATCGTCTTTGCTGTGATCCATTTTAGTATACGTTTTGTATTGTTGTCGTGTAATTAAGTTTGCCATTTTGTGTCCTTGAAAAGGTGAAACTTGGAGGAGCAATTACTCCCCCAAGTCACCCAGCATATTTCATCATACCCGCTAACGCGGTTATAGATTATTAAGAAGCTTTATACTGAAGTGCCCACTTAGAAGTAGCGCCATCAATTAGATCGATGAAGCCTATTCTTTGTGAAGCAACTAGTACTCTTCTTTGGTTAGCCACTTCGTAGTCTGACTCAACAGTCATTCCGCGTAGTCTTGGCATAACGTAGTTTCTAGCATAAACTGCACAAGCATGGAATTTGCCTACAGCAGGTGTAGCGAACTCGTCGCATACAATTACTTTAGATCCAAATACTCCTCCGATTTCCCCAGATAGTTTAGTAGCCATATCGCCCACTAAGTTTACATCTTGGAATTCATCATCTTCTAGCAATTCGTAGTATCCTCTTTGAGATACAACGTAGATTACGTCTTCAGCTCTTAAACCATATTTGCCCATGTTCTTTCTAGCAGCTAACAGTTGTAGCGCTGTAAGAGCATCTGATGCAAATGCAGTTGTAGTCTGAGTTAAATCTGAATCGTTTCTTGCTAAGTGCAATAAACCTTCAAATGTTGCTCCACTTGTGCCGTAAACGCCATCAGCGTCATCACCAGCAAGTATTGCGTTTTCCATGCCTCTAGCATGGGATCTAATCATAGACTCACGAATCAATGGAAGAATTGGCAAGATTGCGTCCTCTTCTGTTTCGTTTCCTAAGTATGATTGTGAGATCAATTTTTTGGTTGAAAGAGTTCTTTCAGTCATTACCACACCAGCTTTATCAGCATATGTTGCTGATCTCATGTCTAAGTTACCATGAGGTGATGATCCTGTAGCGGCTTGGTTAGCTGTAAATTCAGCGTAACCTGAGTCGGGTAGGATTGGTAGTATTTGAGTTGCAGAAGTCATAGCGATTTCTCTAAATAGAGGTGCTAGTACTAAGGCATTTTGAATATCTCTTTCAATGTTAGTTGAAACTGTTTGTTCAAAATCCGCAGATGAAACGTCGACACCAGACATGGTGTTAACTTTTTCCATTGTTTCTTTCGCAAACTTAGTATTAAGCCCTTTTCCAGTAGCTTTACCAAGTAACCAAACATCTTCTAGATCACTAGCAAATGACTGAAGTGGGCTTCCACCTTTTTGTCTTTCGCCAAATATTCTTTTGGATTCTCTGATTTGCGAGATTTCTTCGGATTTTTCACGTAGTTCAGCTTTTAAGCCTTCTACTACTTGTTCAACATTAGAGTATTTACTATCTATGCGTTTTTCTAGTTCAGAAACTAGTGTTTCTGCTCCAGATGTTCCTGCTTCGATAATAGCTGATACTTCAGCTTTCTTTTCTTCGAGTTTGGTATCGGATATTGCTTTCTCTTCAACTGCTTTCTCTGCGACGGCTTGTTCCTCCGCTATAGCTTTCGCTTTAGCATCGGCTTGTTGCATCGCAATAGCTGCAGTTGTTTCTTTAGCAACGTTCTTTGCAAACTCTTCAAGATTAAAGTCTTTATTTTCTGACATTATATTTTCCTTGAAGACAGACGTATTGTCTGTATTAACTTGAGGCGTAATTACCTCGGTTTTTTTGACAAATTGCTTTTTCCACTCGGAATATTCTTCCTTCGTGTCAAAAGACTTAGCCACAGAGAAGGTGGCTGCTTGATTAGCGGGTACGGATACCACACTTACTTCAAACAACTCCGCATCTTTTATTAAGTATCCATCGCCTTCTTCCATATAATCTGCGTCTTTAACGCGGAAGCCGACACTGAATGCTCTAAGAATACCTTCTTTTACTAAATTGGTTACATCGCCAGCACTTTTTGATAAGTTCGCGGTAATCTTTAGTCCCCTTTCGTCAGTCTCTAATGAGGTGGCTCTGCCGATAGGTTTGTTATAGTCATGGTTGAAAAGTATAATAGGATTATTGCCAAAATTATCTAATCCTCCTTTCTCCCATGCCTCTTTTTTAATAACATCTCCCGCACGATCGGTATCGTTAGTGCTGGCATATCCTTTGATATTTACGCTTCCGTCATCTGCTTCTTCCACAGATTTAAAAGTTGATGTTAAATTAAAAATCTTTTGCATAATTGTTCCCCTTATTTCTTTGCTTTTGGCTGTTTAGCCGTAGCAGCTTTTTTGGGCGCTTTTGCAACTTTTGGAGCGACTGGTTCTTTTGTAGAAGCATTCGCCTTTTCCCATTGCTCAGGGTGATTGACTTTTATCATCTGACCTATTCTACTCCAAGAACCAAAAGGTCTCTTGGCGATTATAAATCTCATAGGTGTGTCTTCTGCGGCTTTATATTCCATAGATGTCATCATTTGCCCCTTCTTTGCAAAATAATCTGCTAGTCGTTTTAAAACTTGTTTTTTATTCGCCATTATTATTTTCCTCTTCTTCAGGTCGTCCACCTTCCGATGGATTTACTGCTGAGCCTGCTATATTTGCAGGCACTCTTAAGTCGTCATGCCCTTCTAACGGCTCCATTCTCATTGCTACTCTGACTTCGTTTGGCGTCATAATTCCAGTATTAACTAAAGTACTGTAATATGCTGCCGAGTCTTTCAGTTCGGGCTGTAATGCTGGTATATCACTTACATCTTCTGAAAGATCGAATCCAAAGAAACGCTCAAATGCAAAGTTTACTTTTCTTACTATAGGTAGTACTGTTTCTAAGTAGTATAATCTATGGTTAGGTCTAATGTTTGCATTGTTCCCACTATCCAATAGCAATGGCGGTATGCCGATTGCCTGTAGTATAATTTTTTCGTTTGCGGCTATTGCTGCTTGGAAGTCTAAATCTTTAAAGTTAACCTCCGTCAAGTTATCTATTTCTAAACCACCATCTAAAATTAGAGGTCGTCTCCCTCCTGTGCTCGGGTTGTAACGGGCTCTCCAAGCAGCTAGCATACGCTCTTTTATCTTTTCACTTAAAGTATTAGGACTCTTAAGTACTAATCCTGGAACTGCTCCATTTTTGAAGAAGTTATCCTGAAAGTTTCTCATGCTTGCTAATAGCTGCATAGTTCTATATGCGGGCTTTAGTCTTGGAACTCCTCTATATATAGAGTTAAATGAGTTTTCCTTTACATGAATAATCTCTGACGGAAGATAATCTATAATTCCGTCGTACGTATACTTGCTAACGTATGTTTGTTCGTCTGTTTCTATTGTAACGTTTTCAGATGGTAAATGATACAATCCTTCTCCGTCAAAGTAAACAAATATGTTGCCATCAATTAAATAATCGGTTATCAGATTTCTTTTAAACGTATTAATATCTTGATAGGCGTTTGGTTGAATGTTTAGTAAGTTATGAACAGTAACCTTTCTAATATTTTTAAATACTGGTTTCAGTCCTACTACTTTGGCTCCTACATCTGTAGGGATTTCTGCAACATCGTCTACGACAATGTTTACTGCACGATTAACTACTTCTAGTTTTTCGTAAGCATCGCGGTAACGAGTAACAACCTCTCGGCTGTTAACGGTTAGCCCCTCTTCTCTACTCATTAAGTATTGCGAAGGGTTATTTTTCTCGTCTGTTTCTAGGTCGTTTCTCGCTAGAAATCGGTTATACCATGCCATATTTTTCTCTTTGTTTCGTTACCCAACGTTTTTGTTTTTGGGCTGTGTGTAATTGTGGTCTCTTTCCATAAATGGAATGTAATCTTAAATGGTGATTATGACAAAGAGTCACAGCCTCTTCGTACAGTTCTAATAAATGCTGTTCTATAAACGTATCGCGTACGTCCATTATCTCTTCAGCGGTCTGAATGTTTAACTTGTTCTCTCTCAACCACTTCTCTAACAGTTCCGTCAATCCGTAGAAGTGATGGAAGTCGAGGTTTTCCGTACTTTCGCAAATCCGACATTCCGTTCCCTTGTCGTACTTTGACTTTGCTCTGTCTCTGACGTATTTAACTAAGTCTCTTTTAAGATTCATTTATTTTTCTCTTACCTTGTATTATACTAAATTAACACGATAAAGTCAAGAAACATTTTTTTGTAGGTGTGCTTCATTAGAAAGTTGTGGCAGATGTCTCAAAGGTATACAGCGCATATCTAAGCGCGTCTGCCATGTGGGAGTGCCTATCGTGTTTTGGTTTCTCTTTCAGCAAATTAGGATTGGGGTCCCATTGATACTGGTCTAAGCATTGCAGCGTATGGCTACATCTTTGGTCTACAATTAGCTTATTATTATCTACTAGACTGGCTACTTCTCCAATTCCGTCAAGAACAGATTTCTTAGCGTTAATAGTAGTAACATCATAATTCTGTGCAAAGTCAAATCTAGTCTGTTGAGCAGCAGAGTCAATATAAATCCAATCTATATCGTACTTGTCCTGTAATGCTCTAATCTGTAATGCGTGTTGTTCTGTTGTTCTTTCTGCATCTAAGTACTCATCAAGTACATAGAAGTTTTCTGAGTCCCAATCATATGCCACTACGCATAGTGCTGTTGGGTCTTTATATCCCACATCTAATCCTGCTATAACGTCCATTTTACTGGTGTCTAATTCTGATAGATCCGCTACGCATTTCTCATAATCAAATCCCCATATTTGACCTTGGTAAGTATTAAAGTCAGCCATATACTCCTGAGCAAATTCTGCCGTGGACATTGACTTCTTAGCCTCTACTATATCTTCTGCGCTAAAACGTGGGTTCTCGTGATAGGTTGCTCTGATAGAAACCCATTCTGGAAATTCATTTGTAAAGCCACGATAGAAAAAGTCTGCAAACCAGTTATTTCTACCACGAGGAGTCGAAATAAATATAGCTTTGCTATTTTCTTTATCAAGTGTAGGACGTAGTGCTACATTGAAAGCATCTCTGCCATCTACAAGTGCTGCTTCATCAAATATTATTAAGTCGTATGACCTACCTACACAAGAATCAACTTGATTAATTGACCCCATACGAACAGTAGAACCATTTGATAGTTCTATAACTCTGTCTTTTGCGTTATCTTTTGTTACTTCTAAATCAAAGTGCCTAATCAGTTGTCTCTGTAAGTCAAATGATATTTGAGATAAAGAGTAGTTAGGTGACATAATTAATATGTGCGTGTTTGGGACAAGAGCTGTTAGCTGTCCTATTATATTTGAAATGTAAGTTTTACCTTGACGCCTAGATACTGCTCCGCATACGAAACGGTACTTAGGGTTGTTGATTGCATTAATAATTGCGTACTGAGATGCTATAGGAGTTACCCCCAATAAGTTCATGTAGGGCTCTATCGGTAGTTTGATAAATCTCTCTTCGGCTGAGTACAGGGCAAGCTCGTCGCCCATAACGTCTTTACGACTAATTTCTAGTGTCAATGTATTGTTGCGTTATTTGATGAATGAATAATTTGATGGGACTGTGCAAGATGGTATAGATATAGAAAGCCCCCACATAATGATGCCATTTGCAGGTTCTCTTGTGAAAGCTCTCCTGACTCTCGAGACGCTCTGTCTACTTGGTCTAGAACTTGTGTTGCGGAGTCTGAGAGGTTGTCTAACCAGCTCTCGTCCATATATCTTAAGTCTATATCTTTTACCATTTTACCTTGTTTGCCCAATACGCTGCAGACATTTTGCCCTTGCGTATGTTTTTTGCATGACGAGCTTTGAATGATGCTCTCCGTGCTTTCTGTGCTTTTGACTTTGGCTTCTTACCAGCGCCTCTAACACCCTGTTGCCCGAATCGTATAGTTTTCACTTTCTTGCCTTTTTTGGCAACTACGACATGGGACTTTTTCCTATGTTTGGGAGTACGTTTTGGCTTATTGTAACCTGATACACCCGCTCTTTTTAAGCGCGAGTCTCTTTTTTTACTTTTTCTTCTTGCCACGTCCTTTCCCTCTTTTCTTAGGTCGACCTCGTGTCTTCCCGTACGTTCCTTTTCCTGAAGGCATATTAGCTCCTCTTACCCAGTCTCTGGATTCTTGACTTCTTGTACTTATTGTACGTAGTCCGTTTCTTAGATACCGCTCTAGATTTTTTGTACGCTTGGTACGCTGATCTACTCTTTGATGTGGTTCTTGTTGTACGTAATTTTTTTCTAGCTGCCATTATCCTTCTGTTAGAACTGGCGCTCCTAGTATTTCTGCATGCGCAGCAAATACTTGATCGGTGTTCCCTTTCTTAAGAACAATAGATTCTCCGCCCGCTAACGAGCAGGTTCCTAATGTAGTATCAGCCGAATTAGCAACAGTAACTAGTCTAACTGTAGTACCTGAATTAACAAGTCTTACATTGACAGCACCTTCAAATGTAGATGCAGCACCAACGTTAGCTCCACATGCGGCTTGTGCTCCGAGCAATTTAATAGCTCCCATTTATTTCTCCTTAGCGTCTTTAGACGCCTCTTCCTGTGCTTCTGATTTAACTTCTGCAAAGGTCTTTGATTTTTGCTTAGCAGCTATCATCTTATCCTGAATGTCAACTGAACCGTCCCAGTTTTTATCTGAGCCGTTCAATACATTCTTGATTTTTGTATACCACTTAGTCATCTTTCTCTAAGGCTTTATGAGCCTCCTCTTTTGTTTTAAATTTGTGCAATTTACCGCTAGCATCACGAAACTTCCACAGTCCTCTACTTTCATAGATGTCTACTTTATTCGTTGGAGCCACTGGCTCTGCTGAAGGTTTTGCTACTTTGGTTTCATATTCAACCATTATCACTACTCCTGTAATTATCTTTACGTCTATAATCAGCGATTGCTTGTTCGATAGACTCCTCTGCTAATACGGAGCAATGAAGCTTGATAGGTGGGAGTGACAATGCGTTAGCTATATCTTTATTTGTGATGTCCTCCGCCTGTTCCAGCGTTTTGCCCGATAGCATATCAATTAACTCACTAGAACTCGCTATTGCAGAGCCACAGCCGTAAGTTTTAAATTTTATATCTGTTATTATGTTATCAGTAACTTGCAATTGCAATCTCATAACATCTCCACATGCGGGAGCTCCAACCATTCCAGTTCCTATATTAGGATCATCAGGGTCGAAGCGTCCAACATTGTGCGCTTCTGGATTCTTTAGTACGTCTTCAAAACGTTTTACTACTTTATCCGAATAAGCCATTTAGAAGCTCCAACCAATAGTTAAAGCCGCATGATCCATGAACGTGCCATGTCTCGCGCTATCTAATACTTGAAGTCCTACTAAGGCTCCTCTCCAATCTTTAGATACTGTTAATAGTTTATAGCTAGTATCGTCCCAATGTCTACCATACTCCAGGTCTACATCTAGTACTTTTATGAATGGAACATTCATACTTACTGCTACAAAATCTTTTTCTGAGTTATCTGTATCAACGAAGTAGCGAACATCAAATGCTCCTACATGTGCTTTTACAAATACTTCTTCGGTTGCGTCATAATCTCCGTCATTATAGTTGTATTGGATTACTCCAACATTAAACGATACTTTATCGGAAACATGTAAATTATATCCACCGTAGAAATCATACTCAAAACCAGCATCATCGCCAAAGTCTACTTCAGAAGCCCAAACTCCTCCGTATAGACCATTGTTCTCTACTTCCAGACTACCAGACCAAGCTGGTGCACCATTAGTTTGAGAAACTCCTCTCCAAATATAATCAGAAGAATAATCGACACTGCCGCTTACTCCTGAAAATACTGGCAAAGTTGCCAATGCTAGTAATATTGTTAATAATTTAGTTTTCATATTTTTCCTTAATTGTCAGGACATGTTAATGAACGTCCAGATGACTGCCCCAGCCCCCAGTAGCCCTGCTCCTGCAGCACTAATAAGAATTGTTTCTAAACGATTTACAGAGTCTCCTACCGCATCAAATCTTTTACTTGATCTTGCTTCGATACCTTCTAACTGATTGAATACAGTTTTCCAGCGTTCAGCGCAGACGGCTTCGTGAGTAGTAAAACGAGTGTCTAAGTCTTCGTCATTGTCCATTGTTTATGTGCCCTAGTTGCTTTGAATTTAAAAATTCTATAGTGTATTTTACCAAATTCTTAACGGAAAGTCAAGAATTATTTTTTTGATGTTTACGTTTTCTGTAACTTTCTTATTTCCGAACCAAATAGCGGTGCGAATATCTCTACAGGTTCGTCTTTACCTTTCACCTTGATCTCATCTAGTCTAATACATTCTATGTTTTCTAGTTGAGCATGTGTATAGGCTGATATAAGTATCGGAGTATCGTAAGTTCTAGTTTGAACCTCTAATCGTGCCCCTAGGTTGACGGCATCTCCTACTACACTATAGTCAAATCTTGACTCACTACCCATATTACCAACAATACAGGGTCCTGTATTGATTCCTGTGCCTATTACTACAGGAGGTAAGTCTAATCCTTGTTCTTTTAAATCTTTGTTAAGTTCTTCAGTCAGTAGTTCTATTTGCATGGCTGATTTGAGTGCCATTTCTGCGTGATTTTCACAAGGTAGAGGCGCATTCCAGAATGCCATCACACAATCGCCCATATATTTATCTATTGTACCACCATTTGCTAATATAACTTTTGTCATTCTATCAAGAAATAAATTTATCAGCTCTACTAGTCCCTCAGGATCGTCTTTCTTCATATAAGATTCTGAAATTGGTGTAAAACCTACTATATCTGCAAATAAGAAAGTCATTTCTTTACGTTCTCCTCCTAGTTTCATTAGAGAAGGGTCTTTAACTAGCATATCGACCATATCAGGAGATAAGTAAGTTCCAAACTGTCCTTTAATTTGGCGCCGAAGTAGAAACTGCTGTATAAAGTTACGAAAAGTTACAGATGCCCAGAAGACAAACAGTATTAGTATAGTACCACTTACATCTAAAAGTAAACCTTGTTGAAAGAAGTGCCAGGCTCCGTAGCATAGTGCAGAAATGACGCCTATTAATATAGGTAACGAAAAATATATAGAATATGTAGCAAAAGCTAGGATTAACAGTACTAATGTTGTTGCTCCTAACTCCGCTACTAAAGCCCATGAAGGTTCAGCTGGACTGTCCCCTGCAAGAAGTCCGTGTAAAATATTAGCTTGTACTTCATGAGCATACCTTGAACCATTAGGGGTCGGTATAGGGTTAGCTACACCTTCCGCTGTGACCCCGAATATTACAAAAGTTGCTCCCTGTAATGGTTCCCGTAGGTATTCTGCTGCAGATTGCCTGTAGAATTTAGTATTCCAAGTAGCCCATATCCGGGCTCTTGGATCAGTAGTAATTAAAGGGTACTCAGGTAGTCTTATCCACTCTACTCCTGTTTCTTTAGTTGATAGTTGATAGCTAGGATTACCAGTTGCAACTCGAAGCATTTCAAGTGCAAATGAGGGGTATAGCTTATCTTGTGCGGTTACGACGAGTGGTACTCTTCTTACCACCCCGTCTATTTCGGGTGCTGTTGTTATTAGACCGACGCCTGCGGACTCGTCGGCTAGGGCGGGTAGTTGTCGTAAAATTCCTGGGTACTGATATAGCCATGGTCGTGGGTTTTCTCCTAAGGCAGCGGTCCCTACATGAGGTCCTCCTTCTGTAGCTTGTGTTGAAGCTGTGTATGCTAATATTGTAGGAACTAAGGATAGGTCGTACGCTAGTAAACTATCCTCCTCGTTCCCTCGTAGGTCAGGGTCGGGCATAAGAACTGTTATACCAGGTATAGCGTGGGTTCTACTTATTAAGTCTCCATAATAGCGTCTAGGGATTGGGTAGCCACCTACTGCTTCTACAAATTCTTCATCAATATCTACAAGTATAATCATCTCATCTTGCACTACTGGCTTTGTTGACATTAGCCAATCAAAAACTTTAAGTTCTAATACTTGTAAAGGGTAAGGGTTCCATACTAAAAAAGATAGCAGTGCTATCCCCATGATTATTCTTGTTTTCATTTTCGTCTATCCCATATTCTCTCATGAAAGTAGTATAGATACATTTTTGTGGCTATTTCTATACTAGCTATCCCACCTGCAAGTGTCCACTCTCCTGTTATAAACCAACTAATTAAAAAAGTATCCGTAGTAGCAAGTACTCTCCATGTAAGTGTTTTAAAGACACTTCTTCTACGACTCTTACTTAAGTTGTTCATTGTTGTGTTATTGAAATTGTTTTAGTACAATTAGAACTACAGTTGAAAGTAGCACTATAGGCTTGGTTGGTAGAGCCAGCTTGCGTAACGTCTACATTATAGTCATCTGTGTAGAACTTCATGTTTGCAGTATGGGCACCATTACCAGTCTGCGTTAAATCTACATCTGAGTTGTCTGCGTCAGCGTAGAAAAATATGTCTGCGTCTTTGTTTCCTGAACCTGATTGAACTATCGTA
>Ga0209337_1002718_pt1 | contig 12683 bp, 5 predicted proteins | sample LinPmetageLP53_FD_184044 | JGI IMG/M metagenome (GOLD analysis project Ga0209337, IMG submission 184044) | Marine viral communities from the Pacific Ocean - LP-53 (SPAdes) (version 2) | ecosystem: Environmental > Aquatic > Marine > Oceanic | place: Pacific Ocean | collected 2010-02-08 | reverse complement strand
GGAGGTGGCGAAGGACTACATGGTGGACTGTATTTTCCACAATTTTTTATTGGAAAAGACGAAAGTGATTGTTGTAGTAGGTCAAATAAGGATTGGGAGGCATTCGCTAACAGTTCCCAATCAGAAAAACATAAGGCAAGAATTTGGGAAAACTATTCTTTAATTTTCGCGGGACAATACCAAGAGGCGGACGGTCAACTTTTTATGAACACCTATACTGCAGGGTATGGTGATCCAAAAGGAGGAACAGTAATAAATAATGGTCGTTACTACAACACTAGAACAATAGGAGGGACGGCAATTGTTGATATAACTAAACAATACCCAGAATTTAGAGGGGGACCAAATCAATGGGCTCAAATGGACTTGAATCTACCTAACACTTCTGTTAACACAGATGCCAATATTTCATATGATTTTACATTATCTAAATTTGATTATGGAAGAGGGTCGTTCCAAGACCCTACATCAACTGATGACGGAACAGGTGGATTAGAATTTTTACAAAACAAATATTTCGCATTATATGATAACTTAGAGTTTAGGACAAACCAACAATACCCTAGAGAAACATTACCATCTGTTGGTGATTATAATGGATTTTTCCCACCCAAATCAAATATGATATCCAGTTGGGATTGGTTAAGTTCTGCTTGGTATAATTATGGTTGGTCATATCCTATGTCGAGTAATTTCTATACAACTTTTAATGGTAATCCAGTAGAATCTAGATATCACCTTTATAGACGTTCTGACGGTCCGAATGATTATAGTTATCCTAGATGGGTACCTTGGGAAAGAGCAGTACCAATAAAGTGGTATGAAGAAAATACTTTTTGGTGGAAAGACATTGTTACAACTCAACATGATGACCCTAGCGATCCAGGTACTCTTACAAATCCTTGGTTACCTGGACCATACGACCCTGACATGTCCGCTCAAGATAACACTCTTGTAAATGCTTTCCCTGTAAGGAAGTACTACTTTTTTGGAATAGATAAATCAAATCCAACAGCTTTAGATAGATTAAAGTTAACGATACCAAAATTTTAATATGTATATAAATGGGAATTGAAAGAAAAAAAATAATAAGAACAGAGGATAGTAGAGCTAACGCCACAGGATTAGGTTATAATATTAACGTAACAACTACTAATACTAATAAAACTTTACCCACTGGTGAAGTTATAAAAGTAATAGGCGCAGAAGAACAGTTTCAAAAAGAAAGAAAAGAATCAACAAACTATAGGTTAACAGCGACGATAAATTCCATTATGTATTACCCACAAGATTATCACTGGATAGGAACGTGGAATAGTTCATATACAACAATGGAAAATATTGACGAGTCATACGAAACCAACGTATTCAAAGACTGGAATTACCTTTTACCTAATATCCTTAGTCCAGATTCAATTGACCCAACAGAAGAAGACTTTCGAATAGATAGAATTGATAACTGGGTGGGACACGTTGTGTATCCTTATGAAAATGACTATCTTAAGTTGTATGAATTACCTTCATTTAGTGTAAATGTTGATTTTCTTCCGAACGCTGCGGATACATACTTAAGTATAGATACGGGTATAACTAATATACTCTACAATGATATTCTTAACTATTTAGGGGATTATGTGACTATATATCCCGGAGCTCCAGCAACAACCCCAATGGAAACTTATTTCGATTCACCAACAAAACCAATAACTCCCCCAACAAATGACCAATTATCATCAACATTAAGAATATCAAATAAAAAAATTAATGGATACACTCAAGATGGAGTACCTTTTTTATTCACAATTCCAGTACCAACAGAAAACGGTTGGCAAACAGCTCTATACGTACCCTTCAAACATAATTTTAATGAAGGGGATTACATATTCATAAAACCAATAGTCTCTAATGAATATGGAGATGAATATAGTAATTGTGATCCAACTCTCTACGGATTCAAAAGAGTTTTAGGTACTTCATGGAAAGCCTTAAGTGAAGACAGTTCTCTTAATTATATAATAATTGAACATAAAACAGAGTTTCATTGGGATTGGACAACTATAGGACAAGGAGAAAATACAGCAGGTGAAGACTATCCTTGGACAGTAACTTCTTCACAAGGATTTGTTAAAAGAGTTGTTAATTATTCCGATGGTAGCACCATTCCAATCACGACTGAGTTATTAAATAATGGACATTTCTCTCCAGCTATAAGTGATCCGGCAAATCAAATAACAGTAACATTACTAACACCACACAACTTAAAGTTAAATGACTTTACTTTAATTAGTGTTTCTGAAGATGCTTTAGGTACGAATTTACCTAATGAGAAAAAACCAACACTGTTTAACTTAAGTGGGATATATACAGTTTTAGAAGTTGTGGATGATTATTCATTTAATATTAGAGCAAAATCACAACAAGATTTAATTGCTTTTTTTAATGGTACCTACACATTAAACCAATTAGTTATAAGTCCTACAAATTATTATATAGAATGTTCAAAACTAATAAGTGTCCCTTCCGAATATTATCTACGAAAAGGAAAAATTATAAACTCTATAAATAATTTTGATGTAAGTGACCTACCAATGAGTAATAGTATTTTCATGGATAAAAACTATAATGCAGTTATAGATGAAGATATAAATACAAAAGGTTTGGAGGATAATTGGGGATTCCCAGTTACACAATTATATCTTTTATTAACAAAAAGAGCAGGACAAATACCTTTTGATTTTACTGACGTAGAAACCTTTTTTAGTTGGAAGTTTAATTTCCAAACCTTACTAACTAAAACTGGTGAAGGTCTAGATACAGTTTCTAAAAGAAGTGATGATGATCAATATAGTGGTTATGTAAAAAATTCTGCTGGTGGGTACATGGATGAGTTTGATGAATATTTAGGGGATTGGTACTACATAGATTTTAGTGAATTTAATAATAATCTTTTGCTAGAACAAAAAGTAACAACATTATCTAATAGATTTAATGGTGCACAACGTGAATGTGGTGGAGATGGTGAATGTAATTATGAGGTATACGGTAATGATTTTGACGGAATATACTATAATGCTTGGTCTGTCTATAATGGATATAATACTAGTAACTTATCAATTTCACAAGTGGGAGGAAGAGCAAAACTAGAATCAACAACAAGTTGGACTTCTCCTACGGCAACGGCCAATAGTGGGGGGAATTTTATTAGAGCAACATTTCTGGTGACAAATGACATATTAAACTCAACACTAGTATTAAAAGTTAAGTATGAACAACAATCATCAACGGGAATGATAAGAATATTTGACCCAGGAGGTAATCAAATACAATTAGGTAATGGAGGATTTGGTAGGGCTGTAGGTAACGCAAGTAACTTAGCACCACCAGCAACCACATCAAATGACTATACAGTTTCTTTTATACCAACAACAATTGGGAGTTATACAATAGCACTTGGGTTGATGAATTATAGTGCGGGTATTCCAACAGGTGGAAACTATATTGGATATTTTGATGATTTACAAGTTATAAAATACTTTGGTACCCCACAGTATGCTGGTTGGGTCTATGATCCCTTAACAGAGTATACTTTACAAGTTTGGTCCAGTTATATAGAGACTGCGGATCCAAATGTGTTAGGAATACCTTATTGGGCTAGATATATTGATGGTTTATATTTTTGGAGAGACTTATTAAGTGTTGGATATTTCGAAGACGTTGATCAAACAATCGGAGTTGATTACCCTTTCTTAAATGGAAGTCACTACGTAAACCAAGATAAAAATTTAATGGTTTCGTTAAGTCCATTTAGACTAAATGACTCAGGTACGTCACAAATTATATTTGGGTGCCAAGATGATAACGCAACAAACTATAATATTCTTGCCACTTATCCCTGTGGAAATATAATAGACCAACAAGGACCTTGTGTTGAAGATGGTTTAGGTAATATGCAAACTGATACACCAGGAGTAGGAAACTATAATGAATACGGATGTTGTTGTCAGTACGATGGGTCTGGTTCTGTTAATAATGTGTTAACAGAGGGAGATAAATTCGCCTCACGTACTAAAAAATTACAAATTAGTTATAATCCTTCTTCAGGGCCTAGTCCACCATATGACATCGGCGACCAAATGATTGGGTGGAATGTTTGTAGAGGTATTTATCCTTTTTGGAAAGACGCAACTTATTGGGGTAATAATTTTGCTAGTTATAACTCTTCTGATAGTTACCCTACCGTTACACTACCTACGTTGACAAAACTTGCAGGAGTTATGGTTGGAGAGGATAACCCTACATTTAATGTCCCAATTATCAACGGTAATGCAACCTACGACGTTTTTAGATATGAAAATTACACAACAGATCCAAACTTTAATTATTTATATGGTGAGTTAGGAAATGGTGCCGGATCACCACTGTTTAGTGTAGACACAGGAAGATATCAGAACTTATTTGATTTGGGACAAGGCTCTTATGGTATAATAGACGTCTCACCTTCCGGGAACTGGACGACATCTAATAATAATGGTCTTTCTACTTGGGGGAATACGATACCAGATACTAACGGATTTAACATCGCACCAAAGTATTTTTCACATAGTTTATTTGAATTTTTTAAGTTTGACACAACACAATGTAAAACCTGTTATGACCAAGGTGATGGTACTATATCTACCGGGGATTATTTGGCACCTAGACATGGATGGCCAGTTGATGTTGACAATGACGGAAACCCAACCTCATTAGATATAAACGGGAAAGGAATACCAGGGTTTCAAACATTACCGTTACCAGGTAACACAGATGCAAGGTCAGGAGGAAGTGGTAGTAACTATGAGGGTTATGCTGGAATAGTTACTAACACAGATATAGGTTCAGAAACAGTAAATATAGCAGCACATAGAGTACCATCGGATCCTAATAATTGGAGAATGTTTTATGGTACATGTGTATCTACTTGGGCGTGTTTAGTAGAAGCGGATAAAGGATTGTGGCCAAGTGGTAGTTCTTACCCAGCTTGTGCAGACGCTGCTTGTACCACAGAAGCGGATTGTGTAGATCCGAATCAATGTGGGTCAACTTGGGGACCATTACCTACACAAACTTGGACAACAAACGAACTAGTTGGTAATTGTAGTGAAACAACCAACTGTCAACGTCATTGTAGTTGTGTAAACCCAGCAGGTGGTTCACTACACAACAGTTATTATTCTACTAATTCAGCAATAATAGGTGGACCAATTCTACCTTTAGAACAACCAACCCAGTTTATACCTAACGTACCTCCTAATATGGTTAATAATTATGAATTTAGGGGTAGGGTTAATATTGAAATGGGTATTAATTACGATGGTTATGAAAAATACTTTAATTCAGGTTCTTTAGATCAAGGGTGGGCACTTGCTGGACCAGGGACAGGAGGTCCCCCAATTACATATAATAATCCGTATATGAGTTTAGGTTTTTCTTGTCTGGACAATACCTGTATTACACAAGCAGATTGTATCGGATCTGGAGCTGGACAATGTAATTCTACATGGTCGGCCGTATTACCAAGTACGAGTAGTCCAAATATTGGACAGAATTTAGCAAATTCTATGTCTGTAACTAACGCTTACATGAATTATACAAGACTTTATTCAGGGTTTTGGATTGGTGTTGTATCCTCAAAATGTGGTTCAGGAGGCCCTGGTAGTGGAACAGAAAGATGTACATATATTTATGATCCAGATGATGGGACGGAAGGAGGTGGTGCAAATGCAACGATATACCAATCAGATGGATGGGGTTCATCATTTACCAACACTAAGTGGCAACACGGTTGTGGAGGTTGGAAAAAGGATGGAATTACAGAAGCTGTAAATAAAATGGCTTACTCACCTTGTAGAAATAATAGTAATGGTTACGCTGATTGTAATGTTGGGGATACAAGTGCAATAAATTATGATGTTATTAACTACCTTAGTTCAGAGTACTTACCTAGTTGTGGTGAAAACGGAATGAACTCAAGTAAATCAGACTTTCAAAAAAATTGGTCACAAAGTTTTAAGTCAGATTCAATACCTATGCACGAAGGAGATAAAGCGTTTATCTTTATTCGGTCTGTAGGTGGTACACTTAGAACAAATAATACTCAAATAAATGGGTATGGTACACAAAATGTAACAATAAACGGCTCATCAGTTCAGGTAGAAAATTATCTACCAACTTACTGGGCTGCTAGATTAATAAATAGCGCAGTAGCTTAATATGGAAGAAAATAATAAATATTATTTCACACCCTCACAAACACAAAAAAGTGTTATAGTACCCATTACGGAAGATTTTTTTCCAGTGGATAATACTGAATTAGTGGATAAAAGGGCAGACCAAAAAGCACAACTAGCTATTAATAATATTGAGGATTGGGAAAAATCAAGATATAAACTAACTTGCGATTCGAGTACACAAAATGAAACTGGGTGTTTCGACATCTACTTACATTTTTTTAAGTTTAGTGCCCCGGCAGGACAAACAATAAATTGGATAGACGCTGAAATGTTCACAGAACAAGATATATTCATAAAATCAAATAGATTTGTTGGAAGTTTTATCAGAGTATCTTATTACACAACACCACATAGAGAAACACAAAAACTTATAGGGTATAGTAGTTTACAACTAGAAGATTCAAACATATCTAAAATTTCTATTTGTCCAAATCAACCAGGTAGTTTTTTATATCATTGGAAATCAAAAAAGAAATTAAACATTACAGACAATAAACTATACATGAAAGTTGAGTTTTTTAATTCGGCTAACGGTAAAGTATATGTTTTAGGTAGTGCATTACCTGTATTCTCATTTGCTCCAGAATATTATATTGATTTTTGGAATGAAGAAATGGACTATACTGTAATATCATTAAATGATAAAACAAGAACTTTTACTCCACAACCTAAAACTTGGGATTTTGAAGCAATGGATTGGTATTATGAGTATCTGAATGGGACTAACCCACTTGCAGAAAACTTTGTAAAGGTTAGGAATTATGATATAGGGTGTGAAATGGATTTATATTATAAAGAATTAATAACATGCCCAACACCATTCTGTACTTAAAAATAAAATAATTATGGCAAACACAGGAACAACAAAAAACTACCAAGTACCACCTTTTCCGAGATTACAGGCGGTAAAAGTCTTGGAAATAGAACCACAACCTCAAGATGCTAAGATCCCATATAATTATTTTAGTAAGGGGGTTAAAATGAGTATAGAAAGAACGCGAAGAATAAGACCAAAATATTTAGGTAAAAATGAATTTGTTAAACAATATACAGGTGGGAAAATAAATGAACTACCAGATACGCCAATAATTAGTGGTACAACAAAATAATGGATAAAATAATTAGAAAAATATCAAGGGATACTTTATTAGGTGATAAACTTAATTTAACACCCCCTGCGTTAAATCCGGAACCGTTATTCATTAATAATATTAACCCGTACCAATGTACGGATTCAGATATGTCTTTTGTTGATTGTGAAACAACCATATTGGACCCACTATTCATCATGGATGGTATTGAAGGTCAAATAGCGTTAAATTATAGTAATTTTATCTCCAAAGTATTTGTAGACAACTTCCAACTAGGTACTTTTAGTTGGGAACATACGAGTTCAGAATTTACCACGGCGATGTACTGGGACACGACACAACCTTGGATAGAAAGTGAAGGAGACTATAGTATGAGAATTCAACTTACCGATGCTTTCCAACCCCAAGGATGGGTTTATGTTAGTACAAAAGGGGAAACAGTACTTGAGTCTGGTGCTAACTATAGGATTTCTTTTACTCTTAGTACTAACGTACAATACATTAAAGACCAAATATCATCTAGTATATCGTCTCCTAGTATAATTTTTATGTGTGAAAATGTAGAAAGTGGTCTTAATGTTACACAAATGTGGCCTACTTTAGAAACTCCCGTATTTCCAGAACGAGAAGTATTGAATGCGACATTTACAGCACCAGATGGAGGGGCTTATGATTTCACATTTTGGTTATTTACGGGTTGGTCTGTACTAGGTTCCCAGGCACAAACTGGAGATTTTTGGTTATTCGATGATGTTACAGTAACTCTAGAAACCACCCAATCTACTGAAAATAGTTTTAATAGTGTAAAAAGAGACATATTTGGATTTTTTAAGTCATTTAATATTGAAGCAAGTGAGTATAACTTAAGATTATATGGAAATAATATAACTAATTATCTTTTTATAGAACCTTTAGATGTTGATGAATTATCTCTCGGGGCATATGGAAATCAACAAATAGATGAAGATTCAGGACTACAAACAGGTGTTTATAATCTTACATCCCCACCTGAAGGGGTAGTACCTTTTTACTACTTAAGTTATAATTTATATGGAGCCTTAGTAACTAATGTACAAGGGACAACAACAACTAACGACGGGTTTTTATACTGCCAAGCACCCGATTTAGGACCGTGGGACTCAAACGGAACATATACATTAGGGAACGTTGTTGAGGATTTAGATGGTAAATTATGGTATTGTTCAGACGAACCTGAAAATAGTTGTAATCTTGACCCTCTTGACCCGTCCTGTGCTTTAGGTCAATGTGGATGGATACCGTGTCTTAATATAGTTTCATATAAAACAAGAAATATAAATTTAACTTTTCCACTCTATCAAGAAATTAAAGACATGGGTATCTACACGGATTTAATTTACCCAGGTATTGCTGAAGAATGTAGTGGTTCCACAGAGACTTTAACTAAAGATTATAAATGTCCTATACCATATTTTATTAGTAATGGGGGAGAAGTTATCTTTTACGATAATCAAACCACAAGTGAAGTAAAAGTTGAAAGAGACTGCTGTGAGGACTACAGTGAATATGGATTTGTGTGGTATGATGGTAAATGTTATAAAGATTACGGTCTTCCAGGGGTTGGTGTTGGATTAGAGTTATTTAATTTTACCTACCCAACTTTATTTATTGGAAGAGGAGATAACCAACAACTATTTGACGATGGACCATTCCAGGTTATGGATGAAATTACCATAAATACTAGTAATTTGGGGACAATACTTAGTTATGCAGGAGGTAGAAACTTGATATATACACCATTAGTAAGTGGATTAATAAATGGTGCTAAATATATTATGAAGGCCGACTTAATAATGGATTATTATGATAATTCTACTTTAAGTGTTATGAGATTAAGTGCCACAGGACAACTAGACCCAAATTGGGGATACCTCTGGTATCAAAATTTTGATTTAGGTAATTCGGATATTTTACCACCACCTGTTGAAGGAGGGGCTTGTATAGGTGGTAGTGTTGTTCAGACGATACAGTACCTTTCTGCCACAAACCCAAATGGGGTTTTATTTACAACTACAACAAATTGTAACTCCGCTAACATGACAAAATATATCCAATTAGACCAAGGAATAGAATATAGAGTTCGTTTTGGTTACATAGGACTAACCAACGGAAGTTCACCAGTAAGTATAACCAACCAAATAGGTAATAATGACATGTTTTTTGAAATAGAAGATGTTGCCAATTCCGCCTCTTTGTTATTTGATACATTTGGTGGACCAGGGTTTTTTGATAAAGAATATCTATTTACACCATCAGCGAGTGGTACTTACGCACTACAAATTGGGATAACAAACCCAATGCCACCGGGGAATGGTCCATTTGGTGATTATGGATTTGGTTTAGATTATTGGGCAGTTGACGAAAGACCATTGAGTTATACACAAGAAGAAAATGTGATAGTAGATTCTGTAAAGACATGGTCCAGTAATTCGGGGGATATTGCAGATGGTACCACAATTATTAAGTTAGAGAGTGTATTCACCCTAACCAATGCGAGTAATTTAAGTTTAAGATTAATTTGTGATGTGAAAGAACCTATATTAACAAATCCTTTATCTTTTGGTTTAACAATATCTAACATAAGTCTTAAAAAATATACAGAACCTAATTTTCTAGGATGTGAACCTACAAACTTTCTTAATGAAGTTTCTAAAAATTTAACTCTTACTGGACAGACTATGTTCGACCCAGATGGCAATCCAAATACTATAAATAGTTATTTGGCGGATATAGAGTTTGATCAAGGACAAGAAATTATAACTACTTCAGTTCCATATGTAACAACGGTTAGTAACACAGACCCTAGAATATTCCCAGCAGCAGGTGCGGACACTAGTGCCTTATGTGAGTCCTCACAACTTGTAGTAGGGTGGCATTGTGTACCCGAATATCCTTTTCTTAATTCGGGAGTAGTACAAGTTGGTAGTCCAGTAGCGGCTTGTGTGGCTTCCACAGTTATAATACCAGGTGTTACAATGTATGCTTCGGCAGCGCAATGCTTAAATAATAGTACCTGTAATTGGACTGCAGGGTGTACCGATCCAATATCTTATAACTACAATGATGATGCTAACACCCCATGTGTGGACCAAACTCTACCAGGATATCCATTAACATCAGTACATAACGTAGAGGGAGATTGTTGTATATACCCAATATTTGGTTGTATGAATCCATCTTCCTTACAATATGACCCTTTAGCGAATGAAGAAACAGGGCAATCTTCTTGGTATCTAGGACAACAAATATTTAATACGTTCGGTATGTTTGGAACATGTTCTTTCCCTGCAGGTTGTTCGGACCCTTTAGCAGATAATTACAGTTTACCATCTGGGGCACCAGACTTTGGTTGTGCACCATCTCTTGGGATGAATGGTAATGTTGTAACTTGTACTGATTGTATGGGTAACCCACCTTCCTCTTTATTTGGTAATCCACTTTACCCGGAAGCTATTTTACCAGGAACCATGGGTGACATAAGTTGTTGTGAATACAATACCACGGGAGATTTAGTAGCGGGTTGTACAGACTTTAATGCGGTAAACTATGACCCGTTGGCACAATATGACGATGGTAGTTGTAGCTTTAGTATAAACTGGACAGTTTGGTGTTGTGAGTATTGGATTGTGGGACCATGTTGTTACGATATTACGGTGAGTACACAAATGGCATATCAAAATTTGATAGACTCATACCAATGTTTTGATGATATTAATGATTGTAATAATTATGGAGCTGGTGGTGGATTTACTCCGTGTAATTGTTAAAAAAATGAAATATGAAAATTGAAAAAAATAAAATAGGGTGTTTAGATAACGAGTCGTCAAATTATGACCCAACTGCAGGCATGGCCTGTGAAAGATGTTGTATTGATGATGAGATGGATAAGACCATTACTAGATTAATTAATATTAAAAGATATTCTAACTATAACACTATTGAAAAAATAGATTATTCATTATATGCTGTAAAACACATAGATGGACAACCCCTATTTAATCTTAAAGGACAAGCTAAGGAATATGCGTTACAAATTGATTGTTTAGGTTACCATGTTCATAAAATTGATGAAAAACCTTATTATATGGCTTGTGGTAGTCATGAGGAAGCGTTAGAAGGGGGAGGTAAACCCACAGTAGAAGATTTTATTGAAGAAATAAATGACCAGGGTGTAATAGAATGGAAAAAAGCGATAGGATACAAAGAACAAACACAATATTGTGAAGAAAAACAAAAAGATGGATATTTTTGGAATCCAAGAGAAAAAAAATGTATGATAGAACCACAAAAAAATAATAAGTTAATAGGAAACTATCAAATACTTGGATATGTTGAAAATATACCAGTTTTTTATACAATTGGTGCGGCTTTATCGTATGGTGAACTTATAAAATGTGAAGGATATAATACATATAATATGAACGGTACTTTAGGTTATTTACCATGTAAAGAACAAAAAATAACCAAAACTAAAAGGGGGGATGTTTATTGTTTAGATGTCCAAGAACAACTAAATGAACAAATTATCTTTATTTCCCTAAGTCCAACAGATATAAGAACCTATGGAGAAATGTGTTGTATGGAATGGAACCATAAAGGATATAACTGGAACGGTGGAGGGTGTACTAAAAATGAAAAACCTTTAACTTGGTCTTGTGTAGAAGAATTAACTACCCAAATCTACGACGGTACTGGAAAATATAAAACTTTTGAGGAATGTTATAATTCCTGTGAAGTAAATAAAATAAAATAATAAAATGGCACAAGCAGGATGTACTGAACTCTCACTTTCTTTTGATTTTATTAATCTAGTACCTTCGGTGCAAAGTAATGCAGGAGGTAATGGGACTAGTATATGGGTTGATTATTCCACGCAATCAAATTTTTGGGACCCCGTAAATCCTACAGACGGTGTTTACAATTTCTTTGCTGGTTTATATCAGCAAAACTCTACTACTTACATGCATCTTTATAATGGTCCTATTTTAGAAGATGATGTTAAACATATTGACCAGAATGGAGGTGTAAATAATTACAATTATGAGTTATATTATTTTGATTCTGGTGTATTAACTCCCTTTCATCCATTTAATAATGGTATGGTATTAGCCCCACAAACATATCTTATAAGAGTAACCAGTACACAACATACGGGAGATAACGGAAATCCTTGTGTTTACAACTATTCCTTTGTGGTTAATAATAATAAAACATTTATTCCTATTACATTAGGAAATGATAGTTGGGGAAATTCTTGGGGGTGTATTGACCCTAACGCAAC
>Ga0209337_1002717_pt1 | contig 12686 bp, 10 predicted proteins | sample LinPmetageLP53_FD_184044 | JGI IMG/M metagenome (GOLD analysis project Ga0209337, IMG submission 184044) | Marine viral communities from the Pacific Ocean - LP-53 (SPAdes) (version 2) | ecosystem: Environmental > Aquatic > Marine > Oceanic | place: Pacific Ocean | collected 2010-02-08 | reverse complement strand
AGGTTAAATCTCAAGGCCAACTCCGCAAAGACAATCCTAATGTTTCACTACCTAAAGTATGGAACGAAAACGTCAACGAAGCACTGGGCATTGACCCTGTACTTGAGTCACCTAAGCCAGAGCCTTCTGCGGACTACAAGACCGTAGTACGCAACGGTGTAGAGCAGGACGCCAATGACAACTGGGTATATGCTTGGATAGAGCAGGAGATGTTCCAAGAATACACAGATAACGACGGCGTTACGCACTCAGTCGCAGATCAGCAGGCGGCATATGATGCAACTAATACCGCAACCTTGGCGGCAGGAGAAAGAGCTAAGCGTGACAATCTGCTGAAAGAAACAGACCACTACGCACTATCCGACGTTGCTATGTCAGCAGAGATGACAACTTACAGGCAGGCATTGCGTGATGTGCCGGGGCAGTCAGGGTTTCCAGCTTCTATTACATGGCCTGAAGCACCCTAATGAACAACGTAGGACATGACGCTATGATGGGTAACCGTCTTGACCGCATTGAGCAGAAGCTGGATAAGCTAACTGAAGCGGTATCTCAGATTGCACGTGTGGAAGAGCAGTTACTGTCTGCTTTTAAACGCATGGATAGACATGAAAAAAGATTAGACGATCAAGAAGATGACATACGAGAGCTAGAAAATACTGTAGTGGTTAACTCAAGCTCTGTTAAAAACGCTGAGCGATTCTTTTGGGTAGCCGTCAGCGCGTTTGTATCTTTTTTCGTGTACATGGTTAAGTAACGTATGTGGACCGCATTAATTAGCCCCATAGCTACCCTGGCAAAAACATGGCTAACCAACCGCCATGAGCAATCACAAGCCAAGCACGTAGCTAAGATGGAGGTAATTAAGAACACAGCCACATGGGAACAAGAAATGGCAGCAGCCAGTGCTACCTCGTGGAAAGACGAGTGGTTTACTGTGGTGCTATCAATGCCTTTGTTAGCTGTGTGCTACGGAGTTGCTGTGGATGATTTGAGCATTATGCAACGTGTTGGTTTAGCTTTTTCTGAGCTAGACAAGCTGCCTGAGTACTACCAGTACCTGTTGTACGTAGCTGTCACTGCGAGCTTTGGTATACGTGGTGCTGACAAGCTGATGAAGTTGAGGGGTAAGTAATGGCAACTCCTGCTGAAATTAGCAATTTATATAATCAGTATCTTGGACGAGACCCTTTGCAGTCTGGCATTGACGCGTGGCTTTCAACAGGCCAAAGCATTGACCAGATAGAGTGGGGCATTGCTAACTCACCTGAAGCGGCTGTGTATGAAACGTACCAAGAAACCCTTGGGCGTGAACCAGAAATGGAAGAACGTCAATTATGGGTAACGGAGATTAACAACACAGGGTCTATACAACAAGCCGTAGACTCTATTGCTACATCTCAAGAAGCTAATGCCTATCAAGCAGAAGAATTAGATATTCTTGTTGATACTACTTCTAATAATACCGTTGATACTATTGTTGATGTTAGTGATGATGATAACCAACAAGTCAACGAAGAAGGAGAAAGGCTGTATTACTGGGTTCCTTCAGGGGAAAGTCTTGATGTAACTGGCTACGAAAGCGAAACAGAAAAAAGCAGACTAAGAACTCTTTTAAGAGATGCTGGTGGTTACTACACAGAGCAAGAAATTTACGACGCGTTTCATGCTGACCAAGGAATGGGCATTTTATCGGATCAAGTTAACTGGGAAAATTACTGGGGGTATTTGCAAGAGCGCCAAGATTTAATTGATTCTGGAGAACTAAAAACAGGATTAGACGCTCGAAGTGACAGCAGACAGGCGGGAATTGAGCTTATACAAGGCGCTGGTGGTTTAAAAGCGTCAGGAGGAGCTAAAGGCGCTTCTGCAGCAACAGGAGGAGTAAAACTAGACGCTTACCAAGACAGTTATTCGTCTATTATTGCCGACCCTGTTCAAACGGCCTTAATGGAAAAGTACGGTATACCTGCTTCTCACCAGCACGATAACGGAACAGTTTACGAATGGAACGGAAGTAGTTTTACTAAAACGTATCAACCAGAAGGCGCAGACTTTGGCAAGGTAGTTATGGGAACTATGCTTGCTTTAACAGTTGGCCCAGCAGCAGGACAAGCACTTGCAGGAGGACTGGGTTTATCTGGAGGAGTAGTAACTGGTGCTCTTTCTGGGGCTGTGGGAAGCGCTTTGTCTCAACAAGTTGTTACTGGAAGCATTAATCCAAAAGATCTTTTGGTAGCAGGCGCTCTTGGCGGAATTACTGGCCTTGCTACTGATATGGCTAACGCTCAAGCGGCAGCAAACGCAAAAGCTGCTTTGGCTGCAGACAACTTTGCTGATAGTTTTAGTATGTTATCTGCTGGCGAAGCAGCGGCATTCGCAGATACTGTTGCAAAACATGGACACTTAATTGACGTATACGGAGTCACAGCGTCAACTATTGGTGGTGGCTTTGTTATGGCATCAGCCGGTGCTGGTGGATTAGGGTCCGCTATACAAACAAACGTATCTAACTTAGCCAATACTTTAGGAATATCTTACGAAGCTACTTTAAACATTGTAGAGGGAGTTGCTTCTGGAGCAGTTGCTGGAAAAGATGTTGAAAAAATAGTAATAAACGCTTTAGGAAACATAGGCGAAGCCCATATCATGCAGGGGCTAGAAAACACGTTTGGTGATAGCATAGACGTAAAAAACTTGTTTAAAGACGGATACACTGATATACCGGTAGATGCTTTAAAACCCTTAGTTTCTGGGGGAATTGAGGCGGCTATAGCTGGTGGAATGTCAGTAAAAGACGCCATAACAACTGCCGCAGAGTACTTTAGTGAAGGAGGAAACCTTGATTTCTTGCTTCCACCGGGAGCAGAGTTTTCGATAGTTTTTCCAAACCTTTGCCCAGAAGGATCAACTAACCCCCTTTGTAACTTAAAAATACCAGAGGGCGGTAATTTCGACATAGATTGTCCTTCTTTCTTAAAAAACTCAGAAGGAGAGTGTTTAGATCCAGACATTGGATTTAATCCCACTTGTCCAGAGGGGTTTAAGGACGTAGATGGTCGCTGTTTGCCGATTAACATTACTTGTCCAGAGGGGTTTAAGGATGTCGATGGTCAATGTTTGCCTATCAACATTAGTTGTCCTGAGGGGTTTAAGGATGAAAACGGGACTTGTATTCCAATTAACATCAGTTGTCCTGAAGGCTTTAAAGATGACAACGGAACTTGTATTCCAATTAACATTAGTTGTCCTGAAGGGTTTAAGGACGAGAATGGCGAGTGTGTACCAATAGACATTAGTTGTCCTGAAGGCTTTGAGGACGAGAACGGGACTTGTGTTCCAATAAACATCGACTGTCCAGAAGGCTTTAAATATAGCGAGACACAAAAACAATGTATAAAAATTGTTTGTCCAGAGGGGTTTAAGGATGAAAACGGACAGTGTGTTCCGATTAACATAACCTGTCCAGAAGGATTTGAAAACGTAGATGGACAATGTTTACCCATAGAAATAACGTGTCCTGAAGGGTTTAAGAACGTAGATGGACAATGTTTACCCATAGAAATAACGTGTCCTGAAGGGTTTAAGAACGTAGATGGACAATGTTTACCAATTAATATTGAACTTCCTGACGTTGAACTTCCATGTTTAGGCGGAAAAGTTAGAAACGAAACAACAGGAGAGTGCGAGTGTCCTCCGGGTAAAAGAGAAAATTCTTTAGGTATTTGTGTTGATCCAATAGATAATTGTCCATCAGGTCAACAAAGGAACGCTGAGGGTGTTTGTGAAGACATAGAAAAGTCAGAAACACCAGACGTAGACACACCCGACATTGATTTACCGTCTTTTGAAATGCCTGATATAAACATACCACAGTTTCAACCAACGCAGTTTCAACAACCAACGCAAGTAACAGCAAGTCCACAACTTTTGACTAGAACAGAGTTTCCGATAACAGATTATTTATCTCAAGCAATTCAAGGTGGCGGTATGCTTACGGGCAACGGGAATAAAATAGTATGACGTATTTAAATTTAGTCAATAACGTTCTTAGACGTTTACGAGAAGACGAAGTAACTAACGTATCTGAGAGTACGTACAGCAAGATGGTCGGTGACTTTGTAAACGACGCAAAAGACCTTGTGGAAACAGCATGGGACTGGTCAGCGTTACGTAACACTCTTACGATTACGACGGCTGCTGACGACTACACGTACTCACTGACAGGCAGCGGTGACAAGGGTAAAGTTTTTAGGATTATAAATGATACTTCAAACTGCGAGCTACAATACCAAACACAAGCATGGTTTGACAACGAGTTTTTTGTAAACAACCCAGTATCAGGCGCGCCTAAGTATTTTACTTATAACGGCGTAGACGCTAACGGTGATACACAAATTGACGTGTATCCTAAGCCTGACGGTGTTTACTCGTTAAAAGTAAAAGTAGTTTTGCGTAACGTACCTCTGAGTGCTGATGCAGATACATTAGCTATACCCAGCAGTCCTATAATTCATATGGCGGTTGCTTTGTTGGCCCGTGAGCGTGGTGAAACAGGAGGTACATCTACTGTTGAATACTTTGCTCTGGCTGACAAATACTTATCTGATGCTATTGCTATGGACGCTCAAAAACACCCTGAAGAAACAATCTTCTACACACCGTAGGAATTATTATGGCACAGCCTTTACAAAGCATTAACTTGGTTGCTCCTGCGTTTCAGGGAATCAATACAGAAGATTCTCCTCTTGCTCAGGATACGTCTTTTGCTGAAATTGCAGACAACGCTATTATTGACCGACAGGGCCGATTAGCGGCTCGTCAGGGTAACAGTGTAATTACAACCAATAAAACCGTGTTGGGTACTGACTACATCCACAATATCCACGAGTTCTACGATAGTGCTGGTAACGAGGTTATCTTTAGTACTGGCAACAACAAGATTATGACCGGCACTACTACGCTAGTAGATGCTACGCCCGGTTCTTACACAATTAACGCCAATGATTGGAAGATTGTTAACTTTAACGACAAGGCTTACTTTTTTCAGAGAGGCTTTGATCCTCTTGTTTACGACAACAGCACTGGCGTTAGGACATTTACCGTGGCTAATAGTGGCGCAACTAACGCTACGTTTAAGGCAAATGAAGTTATTGCCGCTTTTGGTAGGTTGTTTATTGCCGGTAACGCAACCAATGATACAGTTATTTACTGGTCTGATCTGTTAGATGGCAACGCTTTTACTGGCGGCTCTAGCGGATCTATTGACGTTGCAAAGGCTTGGCCTAACGGCGCAGATAAGATTGTTGCCCTAGCGGCTCACAACGACTTTCTTGTGGTATTCGGTGAACATAGTATTATTGTTTACTCAGGAGCAAGCAGTCCTGCAAGCATGGCAATAAGCGACACGATATCGGGTGTAGGCTGCATAGATAGAAAAACAGTACAGAATATTGGTACTGACTTACTGTTCTTAAGCGATGACGGTTTACGAAGCCTTGGAAGAGTCATACAAGAAAAGTCTCTTCCTATAACAGACGCAAGCCGTAACGTAAAACAAGATTTGATTGCAAAGATAAGGGCCAAGACTAGTCCAGCTACGTCTGTGTACAGCCCTGAAAACTATTTTTACTTACTAGGACTGCCTGACAGTAACCTTATATATTGTTTTGACCTAAGAGGTCGTTTGGAAAATGGAGCGTTCCGTGTAACTAAGTGGCCTAGTGTTAACTTTAAGAGTTTTGCTAGAGATCGTAACGGGGACATTTACATTGGCACTGTAGACGGAATAGGTAAATACGAAGGGTTCGACGACAACAACTCATCGTATATTTTTCGATATGCCAGTCCGGGCTTGACGTTTGGTGATCCGTCAAAGTTAAAACTACTAAAAAAGATACGGCCTACAATTGTTGGCGGTAACAGTGCAGACATTATCTTAAGCTGGACGTATGATTTTTCAATTCAAGCCAATACGTCACGCTTTAGAGTAGGGGCATCAACACCCGGATTTTATGGCGTATCAGAGTACACGGCTGTTGAGTTTACGCTTGGCGATTTGATTAGTCGAAAGTCTTTAAATTGTACGGGGAACGGCTCTGTAGTTTCTGTGGGGCTACAAACAGAAGTAAACGGAAGTTCTATCTCTTTACAGGAAATGAACGTATTAGCCTTGGTAGGTAAAACAGTATGATAAATAAAAATAGAGGTATTAAGTAATGGGTATTTTAAGCGATCTATTAGGAGGGGTTGCGTCAGACCTGTACCAAGATATCCCTCAACAAGTCAAATCACTATACACAGCACCGTTGACGCAAGTTACATCGCCTGATATAAGTTTTCAGCCATTTACTGTAACAGGCCCAACAGGATCAGCAGTTCAGGCGTCTGCTCTAGGCACTACGTTTGGGTTAAGTCCTGCTGAACAGGCGTTGCAAGACAACCTTTTGACAGGCTCTGGACAAATGTTTGAGCAGGCTTTAATGCCTACAACAGAACGAGAAGCATCTATTTACGACAGAATTAGGGCTACCCAACTTCCAGAAGAAACACGCCGAAATTTAATGTTAGAAGAACGTTTGGCAAACCAAGGACGTTTAGGAGTTCAAAGTGCTATGTTTGGTGGTACGCCAGAGCAACTAGCATTAGCTAAAGCTCAAGAAGAAGCAAAAAATCAAGCGGCTGTAATGGCAATGCAACAAGCAGCACAAGAACAACAACGACAAGGTGCTATGGGTGCTCAGTTCTTACAGCAAGCATACACTCCTCAGTCTGCAATGTTGTCATCGTTCTCCCCTGCTCTTAACGTAGCGAGCATGACTGACGTAGCTAGACGACAAATGGGTGAGTACGATCTTGAAACGCAGATTGCTAACTTGGAAGGTGCTCTTGGGCAACGTGCTGGGTTGGGAAGTCTGTACTCAGGTATGTTCTCTGGAGCAGGTAACTTAATTGGTGGTCTTGCCGGGGCTACTGGCGATATTTTAGGCGGCTATCTTAGCAGGACTTAAAGGATAACATCATGGCTATTAGAAGAATATCAAACATAGGCGGTATGCTGACTCAAGCTGGACAACAGCAAGCTGAGATGTTGGGACAAGGAGCTAGTGCTTTTGGAACTGGTGTAGGGGCTGGCTTAGGTGCTATTGGGCAAGGTGTGCTTACGGGCATACAACAGAGGGACGTTCAACAGGCGCTGACTGAGTTTAAGGATAATCCCGCTAAACTAGACGAGCTTGCGGCACAGTACGCAGCACGACAAGAAGATGAAATAGCAAATGCTTTTACTGCTGCCGCTAAAAATGCAAGACTAGCAGCTACTCAAAGCGCTTTGAGGGGGATGGATATGTCAGACCCTAAATCTCTTCTAGCAACAGGCCGAGAGGTTATGGGACAAGATATAGAGGCTGGCTTGGGTTTAGTTACGCAGGGCGTGTCAATGCAAAGAGCGCAAACAAAAGGCGTAAGAATGGGAGCAAACCTAAAAAGAACTTTTGGCGGTGCAACCAATGAAGCTGTAAACGCCCTTGCTGCTGAATTAGAAAACGTAGCAACCGAAGAAGGTCTTAGTACTCTTTTGCCTTCTTATTTGGAGCTTATGCAAGAAAAAATACCCATGAGCGGAAAACCCGAAAGGTTTGCTGTTTTAATGGGCGTTATTCCTAATCTTAATGACCAAATGTACAAAGATTTAGGCGTAGCTAACATGAATGACAAGTTTTTTAACGACTTTGCCTCAGGTCTATCAGGAGGACAAATAACTCCGTACATCTATGAAAAAGCAGACGGGACACAAGAAACAAAAGCTTTTAGAGAGCTTAATGGATTAGTATATGTTGGGGGTAAATACGTAACTCCAGAAGAGGCGGGAATACTTGCAAAAGCTCCCCATGTAGAGCGCATTGAAGCAGCAGCTTCAAGTTTCCAAGATGAAATAGTTAAGAAAAATGCTGAAGGCTTTTTTGACTTACACACACAAGCTAAAAGTGCCAGACAAGGTATTGAAGGTATTTCGGAAACCATTGACGGTATTAAAAATATGACAACTGGATCAATGGCAAATCAATTAGTAGCCGTGCAAAAATTCTTTAGCCAACTAGGTCTTGATTTAGACATGACAAACGTTACGACCTTTGAAGAGTTTATGGCTAAATCTGGTGTTAGAGTTGCCGGTTACATTAAAAACTTGGGATCAGGAAACGGAATTACTGATAAAGACTTGGAGTTTACAAGAGAAGTAATTGGTGGATCAGCTAGACTAGAAAAAGAATCTTTGGTTGAAATCTTGCGTGAGTTTGAAGCGGCTAGTATTAAGAAAATTAATGGCTACAACGCGGTACAAGCTAAAACATACAGTGAGTACAAAAAAGCAGGAGGAAACCCTGATCTTGATATGAGTTCGTTCATGCCGATTAACCTACCAGAAACTGGGTACGACGTTGACATTGAGGGCATAGAGAAGGTGGGTCCATAAAATGGCACAGACAACTGTTGTGATTACCGACAAGGAAACTAACTCAAAATACAGGGTTCCTATAAATCATCCTGACGGCGCTACGCCAGCAGAAATACAGCAAATGGCCCAACAGTTTGCAGCAAAGGGTGGGATACAGGAGTATGAAAACAGAGTAAACCCGCCTTTAACTCCTATGCCTCCTCCTGCAAACTACGGCGAAAGGATGGTTCGTGAGTACGCTGAGACTGACTTTAGAAAACCTTTTGAAGAGTTTGGACCTGAAGTAGATAGACGTACTGAAAGGTATCAAACAGCTACACAGGAGCTTACAGGAGCAGAAGACGAAGAAACCAGAAGGTTACGCATGGGTGGCGCTGGGCGTCTTATGGAGGCTGCAATACCTGTAAGCCAAGCTGCTCGTGTTGGTGGTGAAACTTTAGGCGCTGCTTTAAAACCTTTAGTTCCTTTATCAGTACGCAACTTTTTAGGTCATTATTTTGATAAAGGTATGCAAAGCGAAGTAACACAAGAAGGCATACAGTATTTAATCAGCAGCGAAAAAAAGTTCTACGAGTGGGCTGCTAAAAACCCACAAGAAGCTGAAGCACTAAAAAATGCAGCAAGAGAAACAATGGGAACCACGTTTGACCTATCGGCTCTTTTTACTCCCCGACCCGACTTAATTAATTTAGATAGGCAACTTGCTTATGCTAATCAAAAAAGACTTGCGGCTGGAAACGCAAAAATAACGAAAAGACAACAAGCTGCTGCAAACCAACTTGAGCCTCCACAGTTGAGTACACGGGACAAAACAGAAAAATCGGCTTTAGGCACTGAGGTGTGGATGCCCGATGATTTTGGTATGAGGCAAGTAGAAGCACTAGAAGCCATACCGAAATATAATCCTTACGGTAGTTTCTATGATGCTATGAGGGTAACCCAAAATTACGTAGCACAACAAAAAAAACGTTTAGACGCTTTAATACTAAAACAAAACAAGCCTATTGACATGAATTTTGTAAACAGTAAATTAGCAGAAAGGCTAAGAAAATTTAAAGAGTCTGACGTGTACTTGAGTACGCCAGAAGCATCTCGAAAGTACTGGGATGACGCTATTGCAACAGCACAGCAAGTGTTTGCTAATGAAAGCGCTGACCTTGTTGGTGTTTTAAGCGCGAGGAGACGTTTTGACCAAACTAGAAACGATTTAGGGATTTCGCAAGACCCATCCGTAGCTACTGCACAAGCCCAAGCAAACAGAGCGGTGAGAGGTGCGCTAAATGATGTACTAAAAGCCGCAACAGACGGAACTAAAGTACATGATCTTTTAGACAATCAGCATAGAGTCCTGACCGCAATGGACACCTTAAATTTTAAAAGAAACGCCGAAGCTAGGAACTGGGCAACCAGAACTTTAGACGCTATAGCAGAACACACAGGTGGTCTGGGAAGAGTAAGCACGAGTATTATTGGTATTGCTGCCACAGGAGCTACACTAATGAGTCCTCTGTACGGAGGCGTAGCTACCGGCGTTTTGGGTGGCGGTTACGTAGCTCTTCAAGTAAAAAGGTACGGAAAGGCAGCTACACTAAAAGCGTACGGAGAAACCGTTGGTTTAATAAACAAAGCTATACGAACCGTTAGTAATCCAACTAAAGTAGAGGCTCTTGAACTAGACCGTTTGCTTTTAATAGAACTAATGGATGGTGTTAGAGAATACGAGGAGCCGTCTGAAAATGAGCAGTGATTTCTACGCAAACCGTAAAAAAATGCGGGAAGGCGCTAGGAAGACTGAGCAACAGTACAGTCAGAACGCACAAGAGTTTTCTGTAAACGCCGCGCTAGCCCTCCCTAGATCAACAGCTTCAGAGTTTAGAAGTGCTAGGGATCAAGTACAGCAGGGAAAAATGTACAGCGACAGGGTAGTGCCTAATTTACAACAGGGGCAATACGGAGAGGCCGCTAAGAACTTTTTGACGAGCACTGCGTTAAACACTGCCGGTGGTTTTAACAAGGTCATGTCCCCAGTGACGGGCCTGTTTACTACTGTTATGCCTAATTTTGGAGTAACAGAGAGGCTTATGAACACCGGGGTTGGACAACAAGCCATGCAGCTTGCACAACAGAACCCACGGGCTGCTGCTGCTACTGGCGCTGTGATGGACATAGGTTTAATGCAGGCGGCTCCTCGCGCTCTTAAAGAATCTCTAAATGCCGTGGCTGACAACACCCCTACAGATATACCTGAATTTTATGCGTCTCCTAACCCAGCGATGAAACTGTACCGCACAGCACAGGCTGCTTTACCTAACGTACCCACAGCCATAAAACAGGGTTTTACTCCAGCAGGGCAAGAGTACCGCAGGACTATTGGCACAGGTCCAGCCAGAGGGCGTGAGTACTCCGAAACCGGCGGGTCAAGAGAAACAATGGCAACCCAGCAGGGGAACGCGAGAGCCAGTGCTTTTAAGGAAGCACAGAGTCGGAACCAAACCTCCCCTCCTCTTGATACTGTGGTAGGAAACACCATTGAGGTACAAAGATACGCACAAGATTGGACTGATGCCAGCAACACCGCCCGTGTCAAAGAAGGGCTTAGGTCTTATACCGATGATATACCGGACAACGTTGTAGACGCGGCCCACACCCACCTAATGAGGGTTCACGGCACGTCTAGTGATCTGGGGCAAACATCATTGGTTATACGCAGACCAGAGACAGGAGAGGCTTTGCAAGGAGAGGCAACGGGCATAACCAAAGGGACTTCTCCCGCCGCAATTTCTTCTTTAGCCAGTTCTAAGATAATGGAGTCTGCAAGAGAGGCTTTACCTAACGTTGATCCTCTTGAGTTTTACACTCAGTTTGTGACTGTTGCTAAACACGCACACTCAGACAAACTAAGGCTGGCTGCGCGGAGAGGTGAACTACCAGACGACATAGTAACTAAGGAAGGAAAAAAAACGTCCATAAAAAGGTCTGTTCTTATTAACAGATACTGGCGCATGAAGATACGTCAGCAAAAAGGCTACAAGATAAACGAACAGCAGCAACTGGTGTTAGATTTCTTTGACAAAGCACCACAAGCACGGATAACCGACAAAGGAAACGGGGTGTACGCCTTTCAAGAAAACCACGCATCTTCAGCACAAGACTTGGGCGGCGTCAATGACTTTGTAGCTATTGACACTAAAAACGACACGATATACACAATGATCTCTGACGGTCACGATATGTTTGGAATGAAGCCACCCGGAGGAAACTCGCTGCTAAACACAACTCCTATTTTTTCCTTTAAGGCTGGAACCAAATCATCAGAGACAAGGGGAGTACCAAGGCCTGAAGAAAGTGTTGCTCGTATAGAAGAAATAACAGGTATGCCCAAACAAAAAAAAGAAAGCAACGTACAGTACCAAGCTAGAGTCATGCGTGACTACAAGGGCAAGGCAAACTTACAAGACTATATCAACGTAGGCAAAAACGTGGCTACGGTTGGTATGCTAACAGGAGGAGCTTTACGTGAAGACCAAGAACAACAACGATAACCACAGCGTGTCGTACACGTCTATTGATTACCATTCTATGTGTCAGAAGTCAAAGGACAAGATTAGACGTCTGAAAGAAATGGGAATGACTACGCCCCATGACCCTAAAGAGAAGCCAGAGGACGTAGGTGGTAACGACAGAGGTTACTCTATCTTCTTTATGTCTTAGATTTCACAGTTGTTTCCTGTGCAAGCTAACTCCTGACTGCCTTCAGTCATATCAGACTCCTCATTGATGTCCCAGTTGATTTCAGTGGGGAAGTCTTTTACTGCTTGCTTGTAGGTTTTCTTATCAATGGGCTGATAAGGTGCCTGTTGGAATACATGGTCTGAGTAGGGCAAGAAGCTAACACCTGATACCTTATCAAACTTATTCCACAGCCACTGCCCTACCTCAAGGAACTCATGGTCACGGTAGTAACACGTCATCGACGGCTTATGCTCACACCAGTAGTCTTGATACAACTCCCACAGATCTAACTGTTCTATCGCACCCATAGCTGAGGCTGTCACAGCACCCTCTGGTGAGGCGATAGGGAAGCTGAATACCTTGGTACTAGCGCTGTGTACATCTGTCTCTACAGGGACACCAGCAGCCTCTAAAACAGCACAAAGAGGGTCACGAGAATCTGCTCGTACTGTTCGTATGTACTGTTCGCTATAACGAGGATGGATCCCACTAGCACTGT
>Ga0209337_1002715_pt1 | contig 12691 bp, 18 predicted proteins | sample LinPmetageLP53_FD_184044 | JGI IMG/M metagenome (GOLD analysis project Ga0209337, IMG submission 184044) | Marine viral communities from the Pacific Ocean - LP-53 (SPAdes) (version 2) | ecosystem: Environmental > Aquatic > Marine > Oceanic | place: Pacific Ocean | collected 2010-02-08 | reverse complement strand
TGTTGACACTATATGAAAATAGATATAAAACTGAACTACAAAAGTTTGCAGCGATGCAACTTGGAAGAAGAAGACGAGACGATTACACGGATGGTACAATAAGAATTCCAATCGAGTCAGCGCCTCAGTAATTAGGAGAAAAATATTATGGCAATAACATCAGCAGTATGTAACACTTTCAAAACAGAAGTTTTAAGAGCTATACATAATTTTACAAATGGTGGAAATGAATTTAAACTAGCATTGTACACAAGTAGTGCCACTTTAAATAAATCGACTACAGCTTACACATCGTCAAACGAAGTAGCTAACGGAAATGGTTACACTACTAAAGGAATTGCACTTACAAACACAACACCTGCTTTATCTGGTGATACAGCATGTTGTGATTTTGCAGATGTATCTTTTACATCAGCTTCTTTTACAGCTAACGGTTGTTTAATTTTTAATGAAACAGCATCAGGTGATCCAGCAGTTTGTGCAATCGCATTTGGTGGAGACAAAACTGTATCAAGTGGAACTTTTACGATTCAATTTCCAGTAGCAGACGCATCTAACGCAATCCTTCGTATAGCATAAGGAGTAACTCCTTATGGCTAACACTTGGAGCACAGGCGTCTGGGGGCAAAACGAATGGGGCGATCAAGGCCCTGTAGTATTTACTCCTAGTGGACAATCTGCAACTTCAAGTGTAGGTAGTGTTCTAGCTTCTGCAGTCGTTACTGCTTCATTAACAGGACTTCCCACAACATCTTCAGTAGGTTCTCTAAATGTTACTACATTAAAAGAAGTAGCTTTAACTGCACCTTCCGGATTAACAAGTGGTATTGGTTCTGTTATAGCATCTAATTTTGAGGGTTGGGGCAGACAGTCATGGGGTAACTCTGCTTGGGGTGTAGAATATGCGGTAGCTCTAACAGGTTTATCAACAACCTCGACTTTAGGTATTGCTGGTTTAATTTTTGGTACAGGAAACACAGAACCAATTACAGGACAGTCAACAACTTTATCACAAGGTTCTATTACATTAGAGTTAGAAACATTTGTAAATTTAACAGGACTACAAGCCCAAACAGAACTTGGAGATTTTGACAACGCAGGTACGTTAGTTGGTTGGGGTAGAAATGGTTGGGGTGAAGAACCTTATGGAGATTCATTTAATAAATTAGTTCAACTTTCAAGTTTAACTAGCATGACAGCTTCTGAGGGAGATATTGCACCTGCAGATGTTATGGGATTAACAGGAGTACAATCTACTTCTTCGGTAGGCTCTTTAGGTTTAGCTTTTGGTGTAAGTACAGAACCAATAACAGGTGTTTCATCAACTTCTAATTTAGGTGGCATAGGTTTAGCTTTTGGTTCAAGCACTGAACCAATAACGGGTGTATCTTCTACATCTAGTACGGGATCTATTAATGTTGAAATAGGAGTTCCTTTAACAGGAGTTAGCACCACATCAAGCACTGGATCAGTACAAATTACTATTAATCCTATTATAATTCCAGTAGGTTTTGAAACAACATCTTCACTAGGTTCACTTGGTTCTATTCCAGATATGCAAGTTGGTTTAACAGGATTAAACACAACAGCTTCTACAGGAACTCTTGCACCTGCAGATGTTATGGGATTAACAGGAGTTTTAGCAACATCTAGTCTTAACGCTTCAGGATTAATTCTTAAATATTATGGAACTATTACACCTAAAACAAGTACAGGATACTCAACTAAAACACCTAAAACTAGCACAGGTTACACGATTAAAACACCTGCATAATTATGTTTGACTTAAAACTAAATAAACAATATAAATAACAAAAATAAGGAATATAAATAATGGCATCAAGTTATTCTTCAGATTTAAAATTAGAGCTAATGGCAACCGGTGAAAACGCTGGTACATGGGGCACAAAAACAAACAATAATTTAAACCTTGTTCAACAATCTGTTGCAGGTTTTCAAGCAATAGACGTTGCATCAGGAGATGTTACTCTTGTTATGACTGATGCTACCGTTTCAAACGCAAGAAACATGACTTTAAAGTTTACTGGAACTCTTGCCGGAAACAGAATAGTAAATTTTCCAGCAAGTATAGAAAAAGTATTTAATATAATAGATGGAACTAATCACGCTGGGTATACTTTAACTTTTAAAGTTACAAGTGCTGCTGGTTTTTTATTATGTGAAGGCAATAATTATATCTGTCACGCTGATGGAACTAACATGGTTAAAGATTTAGAAACTAGAAACTGGAGAACTATAACCGCAGCAGAAACAGTTCAATCAGGTGCTCAACTTTTTGTAGACACAAATGGTGCAGCAGTTACAGTGACACTTCCGGCATCACCTGCAGTAGGTGATATCGTAAATTTTGTAGACTCAAGATATACTTTTGATACCAACGCATTGACTGTTGGAAGAAATAGTTCTAAAATAACTAACGCAGCAGCAGACTTAGTAGTTAATACTGAGGGTGCAGCATTTGGATTGGTTTACTCTGGTTCAAATGTGGGTTGGACATATACGGAGAAATAGAATATGGCAAATTACGAAGCAACAAAATACAATTTTTCAGGAGCAGACCTTACTGGTATCGAAGGAATTCCTACGGCTACTATTGTGCCGTGGTCTGCTGCGTCAGTGCCAACAGGTTTTCTAGAATGTAATGGTCAAGCAGTTTCAAGATCTACTTACTCTGATTTATTTGCAATCGTAGCTTCTACTTATGGTGGTGGCGATGGTTCATCTACTTTTAATGTACCTAATTTAGCAGATAACGTGGCTGTAGGTAAATCTCCAGGAAAAGCTTTAGCTTCAACTGGTGGAGCAAATACTACTCCAGTCGCACCTGCAGGAAACGTATCAACTAACGTAACTGGAAACGTAGGTGGTTCAACAGCTAATGCAAGTTTATCAACTGCTCAACTAGCGTCGCATACTCACACTTTTTATGCTGTAGCTGCTTTTAGTGGTGGTAACAACGCACCTAGAAGAGATGCAGACCAAAGTAGAGCAAACTTTACTGGTGGAAGCACCGGTTCAGGTACTGGTCACTCACACAATATGTCAGCTACCTTTTCAGGAAGTGGATCAAGTAGTTTTTCAGGAACAACTGTTAACCCTTCTGTTCTGCAACCTTATTTAACACTTATATACGTAATTAAAACTTAGGAGAAAAAATGGCAACTAACGCAAACTGGACAGTAATATTTGATGATAAAAAAATTCTTAATCAATCAGTAACAGATGATGGTCAACCAATAGGATACATTATTGATGATGATTCTTTTTGGAATAATTCTAAATGGTCAAATATTTGGGCTATTCAATATAAAGATGATGATCATGATTATAATGATAGTGTTGAGTATAGAGATGATACACCTCATGCTACTTGGACAAGCGCTGAACTAGGTGAGTTTAGAAGTCAATTTGTAGACAAATGGGATGCGGTTCATTTAAATAATCTTCAAGCTGTTTGGGATCAAGATAATGAAGGAACAAGAGATGCGGATGGTAATGTAACTTCAACAGAAACCGAAGCTGAAAAAATTTCTAGATTAGGTGCAAGACCTACTTCTTATAGTTCTTACTAGACATATTTATAATATCATATAATATCTCTATCAAATGATAGAAAGAAAAAATTCGATTAAGAATTTTATAGGAGTGTACGACAATTATATTAGCGATATTGATTGTAACCAAGCTATAACTTTTTTTGAAGAACAAAATAATTTTAATAGAGCCATAAGCAGACAAACTTTTGAAAGTGCTCCAGTGTTTAATAAGAAAGATACTCAGTATTTTGCAAATCAAGGTAATACAGATGTGTGGGTTGAAACTATAAAACCTTTAGTTTTTAATTTTGATCAAGCATTAAAACATTACGAAAAAGAAACAGGTATAAAAGAAGTTTATGGAGAGGATGATTTTAAATATACCACGATGAAAATTCAAAAAACTGCTCCTACAGGTGGTTATCATGTTTGGCACATAGAACACAATAAGGGATTTGACAATTCTTGTAGAACTCTAGCATGGCTTATCTATTTAAATGATATTAAAGAAGGTGGTGAAACAGAATTTTTAAATCAATCTATGAGAGTAAAACCTAAGAAAGGTAGAATTGTTATGTGGCCAGCTGCTTTTCCATATGTTCATAGAGGAAACCCTCCTTTAAAAGAAGAAAAATATATATTAACATCATGGATGACTTTTTAAATGATAGTAGATAGAAATTTTCAAAAGTTAAAAACACCTTTAAAAAATATACCTTTATGTAATATGCCTGCAGTAAGAGTAGAACATGATTTTGATATAATATTAAGCTGGGAAGAAATAGTAAAAACAGTTAACAAAACTCTTATTAATGGTGAAATGATAACTTCTCTTGAGAGAGAGGGTTATGTTCCTGGTCATAGTAATGCACTTAACTATCAAGCTAAAAGAATTAATTTACCAAAACTTTTACCAATTCAAGAAGCTCTAAAAAATTTATTTCCAAAGCAACATCATGAAGTTGACTTATATGGTTGTTATGTGAATAGTGCAGGTGGTTTTAAATTACATAAAGATACAGAATCTACTATTCTACATATTCAACAAGGCGAGGCTATTATTAATGTGGTTACAGGAGAGATGAGTTACGTTTTTGATATGAAACAAAACGATATGATCTATATTGAAAAAGAAGTTTTTCATTCAGTAATAGGTCTTACTCCAAGATTTTTAACTTCTTATGGAATATTTTATGACAGATAAAAAATTAGATATTTTATCTGTAGATTTTGATTGGATTGAAAACTCAAGACAACAGGAAGAGTTATTAACTTTTTTAATACCTTTGATATACGATCATAAAGATATAACCCTGGCTTATATGCATGAAAAAATATTTCCACTTATTAGTCATGGATATGATGAGTACAATATAATTAATATAGATCACCACCATGACTTTTGTTATAGAGAAATGAATGTTTTAAACGAAGGAAATTGGTTATTTCACGCTTGTAATGTATTTAAAAATAAAATTAATTACACGTGGATTTCTAACCCTACCTCTGAACATAAATACTACATGCAATACAAAGAATTTGATAATTTAAAATCGTATACTTTTGATCACAACATCAATTATATAAAACAAAAAAAGTTTGATAAAATTTTTATGTGTTGTAGTCCTAGTACTACTACGTCACCCGAAGCTATCACAGCTTACAAAATTGCAGAAAGATTAGTAACGTTAAAAATTTAAATATATTTATATTCTTTTATAAATATGGTTGAGGTTATTCTTTTAATTGTTTTATCTTTAAAAACATTAGGACTATGAGTTATGTTAGAAGAAAATAAAACAGCTCTGTTTTCTCGAAAACCAACATGAATATCTATTTCTTTTTCATCATAAAATACGATACCATTGTTTGCAGCTTTATCTCCATAAATCATTAAAAATAAATTTAATTTTGATTGTGGATCTACGTGTGGAATAAAATTAGTTAAATCTCTTATATCTATTGAGCTGTCTTCACTTATATCATCTATCTGTATTTTAAATTTTTCTTTAGATGTATCTTTAAAAACATTAATTAACTCTTCATCTTTATCTATATTACATCGAAGACCATAGTATTCACCATGACCATTATAAGAAGGATCAAACTGTAAACCTTGTTTAGAAAAATTTTGTAGTTTATCAAATAAACTTTTTTCTAAAAAATTATCAACGATTTTAATCATAATGATTTTCTAACAACATAGCTAACAGATGTTCTCCAATAAGGTATTTTTTTAATTTGTTCAGATTTGTGTAATTGGTTTGAATCAAATAAAATAAAATCGCCTGGATTATATTTTATAATCTTACCCTCTATGTTTAATTCTCCACCCCATTCTTCTGCCCATTGAGGTGTTAAAAAACCTACAATACTAAATGCATCTAAATTAGTGTCTTGATGAAATTCTGTATAATGGTTTTCGTTTTGAGCATTTAAGGCTATGCTCTGTATGTTTCTTTTTAATTTAAAATTATGTTGTTCATTTAATTTTTGATTTATTCTATCAAACAAACAATTAAAATAACCTACCCAATAACCATCGTTACTCACAATTTGTCCTTCTTCTATAAAAGAAACACCTGGAAACCTTCCTCCTAATTTACCTTCTGATCCTTTTGATAGATTCCACATGTTTTGTTTAATAAGACCTTCGTATAAATGAAAACTATCTTCTAATGTTAAAACATTATTAATTATTTTTATCATAAGCATACCTAGAGTTAGGACCGTTTTTATTTACATAGTGAAAAAATACTTGAGCCATACCTTCACCTTTATACATAGAAGGTCTAAAATGTTCTTCTTTACATCCGTTATATAAAACTGCATCACCTTCTTCTATTTCTATAGATTTTTTATTTATAACAATTGGCCACTTGTCATATTTTTTTATACAGGCTGTAACAGATATTTCACAAGCAGGTCTGTCTGTGTGTTTAGTTAGAGTAGCACCAAATATATAATATCTCCAATAAGCGTACGTAGGAAAAAGATCAAAGCAAGAATGTTTTTCTACCATGTGTAGTTTAGTCTCAAGAAAAGAAGACATTAAACAGTCATTGTACCAAGCAGGAGAAAATGATTGAGGATCAATAGTGTAATCCTTGTTTTCATCTAATTTATTGTAACAATATTTTTGAAGTATTTTTAGTTCTTCCGGTGAAAAAAATTTTTTAATTATTGAAGCCATGCTACTATACTATATCTAGTTCCTTTTGTGATAGGTTCAATACTGTGGGGATACATAAAATTACTAGGAAAAAATACAATTGATCTTTCTGTAAGTTTTATTTTTTTTACTTCTTGTTTTCCTTGATCGGTAAAAATTAAATCTCCTCCTTCATAGTCATTATTTAAATTAATAATAACACTTAATGATCTTGGAGAATTGGTATGGTAATCAGTGTGGACTTCGTATTTGCCTCCTACAGAATATTTTAATAAATCTATTTGATTTATTTTTAAATTATTTATCATAGGAAATTTAACCCTATAAAAAATATACAGTCGTTCAATTTCTTTTTTTATATAATTCCAATAAAACATGTTGGTGGGAGTGTTTAAATTTAAGTGATAACCCTTTACATTTCTAACATTTGTATCAACAGCATTAGTGATAGCTAAATTATTTCCAGCTTTATAACCAGTAAGATCGATTATTTTTTTACTGAAAGAAGGCTCTACTACATTTTTTATTTCTACTATTGCTTCTAAATAGTCCATTATTATGCTACTTTCATTCTTTTAAAAATTAATATATAACATAAATTAGTTATTTCAAAGGTTTTATATGTTACAAAAATTAGGTTTTTTACCAGGATTCAATAAACAAGTTACTCCAACAGGCGCTGAATCTCAGTGGACAGATGGGGAGAACGTACGTTTTAGATATGGTACACCTGAAAAAATAGGTGGTTGGTCACAATTAGGACAAGATAAATTAACAGGTGCTGCACGAGGATTGCATCATTTTGTTAATCAAGCTTCTATTAAATTTGCAGCTATAGGGACCAACAGAATTTTATATGTTTATTCTGGAGGTGTATATTACGATATACATCCTTTAGTTAATCCATCAGGAACAGCAATTACAAATGCATTTAGCACGACTAATGGATCTCCTACAGTAACAATAGCATCAAACTCACATGGGTTTCAACCCGGTGATATAATTTTATTTGGAGAAGCTGGTACTTTTTCAACAATTACAAATTCTAATTTTGGAGCTTCTGATTTTGCAGAAAAAAAATTTATGGTTACCTCTGTTATAAATGTTAACAGTTTTACAATTACAATGCCTAGTAATGAAACAGGTTCTGGAGCATCTACTTCTGGAGGTATTACATATTTTAGATACTATCGTGTAGGACCTGCAGAACAATTAGGGGCTTTTGGTTGGGGCGTACCTTTATGGGGTGGAGAATTATTAGGAGTTGCAACAACAACATTAAACGGATCACTAAGTGCTAATGCTTTTGGTACAGGTGGATCCGGAACAAATATTACATTAACTTCTACATCAGGATTTCCAACTGCAGGTACAAATTTTATTCAAGTAGACTCAGAAGAAATTTCTTACACAGGTGTAGCAGGAAATAATTTAACTGGTATTACTAGAAATGTTAGAGGAACGTCTAATGCATCTCACTCTAGTGGAGCAGCTGTAACTAACACTTCTCAATGGACAGGATGGGGATCTGCTGCAGTTAATACTGATGCAGTAACAGACCCTGGTTTATGGTCCTTGGATAATTTAGGAAGCACCTTAATTGCATTAATACATAATGGTGAATGTTTTGAGTGGAACGGTGATACAAATAATGCAACAGCAATAAGAGCAACTATTATAACTGGTGCACCGACAGCATCGCGTGATATGTTAGTATCAACACCCGATCGTCACTTAGTATTTCTTGGAACAGAAAAAACTATTGGTGATAAAACTACACAAGATGATATGTTTATAAGATTTTCTTCTCAAGAAAATATTAATGAATACACACCTACGGCTGAAAATAGTGCTGGTACACAAAGACTGGCCTCTGGATCACGGATCATGGGTGCTACCCTTGGTAGAAATGCAATTTATCTTTGGACAGATACTTCTTTATTTACTATGAGATTTGTAGGAGCACCTTTTACATTTGCTTTTGAACAAGTTGGTACTAACTGTGGATTGATAGGACAGAATGCAGCTGTTGAAGTTGATGGTGCTGCTTATTGGATGTCTGATAATGGTTTCTTTAGATACACCGGTAAACTAGAATCTATGGATTGTTTAGTTGAAGACTTTGTTTATGATGATATTAACACTACATCTAATCAATTAATTTATTGTGGTATTAATAACTTGTTTGGTGAAGTTACATGGTTCTATCCATCTTCTACATCCAATAGTGTTAACAGAGCAGTTATGTACAGTTATTTAGATTCAACTGCTAAACGACCTATTTGGTTTACAAATGATAGTAGTTTATTTCCTAGAACAACGTGGGAAGATTCTGCTGTATTTGGTTTACCTCATGGAACTCAATATGATGCAGGCACGGATACTTCTTTTGATGTAGAAGGAAATACAGATGGTGTTTCATATTATTATGAACATGAAATTGGAGTTAATCAATTAAGAGATGGAACAACTACAGCTATTCCAGCTAACATTACATCTGGTGATTATGATATTACACAAAAAGTTGTAAGAGGAGCTGCAACTAATATGGCTGATCTTAGAGGTGACGGTGAAAATATTATGAGAGTTAGTAGAATTATACCTGATTTTATAGCACAACAAGGAGACGCTATTGTGCAATTAGATTTAAGAGATTATTCTAATGATGCAGCAGCTAGCTCATCATTAGGACCTTTTACAGTAACAACTTCTACAAGCAAAGTAGATACACGTGCAAGAGCAAGAGCTATAGCTCTTACAATATCTAACACGGCTGTAGATACTAGTTGGAAATTAGGTACCTTTAGGTTAGATATACATGCTGGAGGAAGACGATAATGTCAATTACAAGATTACAACAAGCTAGACAAATGTATGCAATGGGCCAAAGAGTTGGAAGAATTGCATTCGGGGGTGGTGGTACTCAAGGTGATGGTGATTATCAAGGTGGTGGAAGAGATGATAAAGGTAGTGTTTCAGGTTCAGCTCCAGGTGCAGGATCTGCACATAACTCTAATACTTCTTCAGGAGCAGATGACAGAAGCAGTGACACACAACAATACAATCATTACGAAGCTATATCTCAAAACACGGGAGTAGATAATAATCGACTAAGACCAAGTGGTATAGAACCTGGATTTATTAAACCAGGTGATATAGATGGGTTAACTCTTAGCCCTTACGAACAACGAAGAGTAGATTTTTTAAACACACCTTATAAACCAATGAACATTCCTTTAGGTGTACCAGGTGGAACGTTATTAAACACAGTAGGAAATTTTATAGGTGGTATTGGAGCTAACAAAAACAGGCAATTTTTTGCAGACAATGTAGCAGGTAAATATGATTATAATTATGATCCAACTCAAACTGGATCGTATGAAAAAGCATATCAACGATACATGAAAGATAGAATGGCTGGAAAAGTTGGAGCATATGGTAATAAAGAACAAGGTCAAAATGCTCTTAGTGGTCAAGGTGGTGGACAGGGTGAAGGTATTATGAACATACCTTTTGAAACAATAGGTGATAATTTATCAGATGATACAGAAGAAGTTGAATTTGTTTCAAGATACTTACAAAACCAACCTGAAGATATTAGAGAAGAAATTGAATCAAGAATGAAAAATTATTACACAGCATAATGGCAAAAATAGTACAAACATTAACTAGAGCAAGTGATGAATATGAATCAGATGTAGCACAATCTTTAGTTAGAGATTTAGATGCGGTGCTTGAAAAATTAAATAGTACTTTTCAAGAAGAATTAAAACAGGAGATAGAAGCTAGAAGTTTCTTTTTAGATTAATGGCAGTAGTAAACCAATATAAATTTAAAGGCATAGATAATAATACAAGCGGTAGTGCACTTACACCTTTGGGTGCTAGTATTCCTGCAGTCAATGAAACTATTGTTATTAAATCTATACTTGTTACGTCGGCTGGTACACCGGTTGTTACTATTACAAACAACAGTATTACCGCCATTAAATCAGCAGCACTTACTGCCAATGTTACAACAGAATTATTAACTCAACCATTGATAATTGAAGGGGGTAAAACCTTTACAGTACAATCAAGCAGCTCAGATTCGTTTGATGTAGCTATTAGTTATCTAAACATTAAAAAAGAGGTAACAACATAATGAAAGTATATGACGCTAAAGTAGAAGAAACTTACAGACACAAGGAAACTGGAGAAGTTTTTAAGGAAAGAAAAGACTGGGAAACTAAAGGGTACAAAGCAGAGGAAATGGCACAAGACGTAAAAGTTATCATGCCTGCTCTTGATTTGTTCTCAAAAACAAAGTAAACTGACAAAACCATGGGAATAGAAGATATACAAATTTCAGAAGAACTTGAGACTAACGCACCATCTATAAAATATAGAGGTGATGAAGGTCCTAAATCTCCACAAGAAATAGAGCAAATGATGATGGCTCAATTAGAAGAAGAGTATTTAAAATACGTTGATGAAATGATAGAGATGGGAAAAGAGCCTATGTCTATGCAACAGTTTATGAACCAAGCTATGGCCGAAGGTCAAATGGCTGGTGGCAATCCTTTACCACAAGATCCAACAAAACCAGTTAACCCTTTTCAACCTAAACCAACAGGACCAGTATTACCTGACAGACAAATGGCAGCGTATGGTGGTATCATGGGTATAGATGGTAGACGTAGATATGGAATAGGAAGTAAAATAAAAGAAAGATTTAGAAAAATTTTACCAAATGAAATAGCACAGATTGCAGAAACTGCAGCGCCTTTCGTTGCACCATTCAATCCATTACTTGCAGGAGCAATGTCAGCTGTAGGTGGTTTTGATAGAACAGGTAGAATAGGTTCATCACTTAAATCAGGGTTAATGAATTATGCTATGGGTCAAGGTGCTAGATATTTAGGTGGAGCAGATTTTCAAGGGGGTTTTGATCCAAGAGGCGGGTTCACTCAAGGCACTGCTGGTACAGGCAAGTTTAGTCAATATTTTAGCAAACCTACAGGTGATGGTGGTATAAAAAATTTATTTGATAGACCAACTGAAAAAGTTACATTTAATAATTCTGGAATGACTAAAGATAACAAGTTTAGTAAAATTACTGAAGGAACTTTATCTGATCCTAAAGAAAAACTAGATTTTATTAAGGATACTAAAGCAAGTAATTTAAGTCTTTTAGATAAAGCTAAAGACTTTGCAATGAACAATAAACTTGCAACATTTCTTTTAGCAAAAGAAGGTTTAGATTTATTTGGTAATACACCAGAAGAAACAGGTAAAATGGACCGTGGAGAAAGTTTAGATATAGAGGGCATTAGAGCTGAAGTTATAGAAGCTATGAAAGATGAAACCGGTGAAAAGCTAGCAGCACTTAGAGAAAAATATTCTTTCTTAGGAAGACAAGATACTAAAGACATATCAAACATGGCTATGGGTGGTAGAGCAGGTTTTGCCGAAGGTGGTGGAATCATGGACCTGGGCGGTATGGAAAAAGATTATAGAGCTGAAGGTGGGTTTGTACCTATTGGAAAGGCTGAAAAAGCAGATGATGTGCCTGCAAGATTAAGTGTAAATGAGTTTGTATTTACCGCAGATGCTGTTAGAAACGCAGGTGGTGGAGATATAGATAGAGGCGCAGAAGTTATGGAAAACATGATGAAAAATTTAGAAGCTGGTGGACAAGTGTCTGAAGAGTCACAAGGTATGGCTGGCGCACAACAGATGTTTGAAACATCACAACGATTAAGCGAGGTAATATAATGGCTGTACAACAAACACAAGCACTTCCACCACAATACGTAGAAGATCTACAACGAGATTTAGGAACACAGTTAACGGGGTTAACTGCTGCACCATTAGCTACCGATAAATTTGCACCACAAGTTGCTGGTCAAGACCAAGCTCAACGAGATGCGTACACAATGGCTACAACTCAAGGCCAAGGCATAGGTGCATTTCAACCTTAC
>Ga0209337_1002712_pt1 | contig 12698 bp, 10 predicted proteins | sample LinPmetageLP53_FD_184044 | JGI IMG/M metagenome (GOLD analysis project Ga0209337, IMG submission 184044) | Marine viral communities from the Pacific Ocean - LP-53 (SPAdes) (version 2) | ecosystem: Environmental > Aquatic > Marine > Oceanic | place: Pacific Ocean | collected 2010-02-08 | reverse complement strand
TGCGTTAACGCAGTGACTAAGTCGTTAATTTGGTTGTTGTAATAAGTCTCGCTGATTACCGTGTCAAACACGGCATCGTCGCCTACTTTTACATACGTTCCTGATCCGTTACGTGCCATTTTTTAGTCTCCTCTTTTTAAATTCTTCTGAGCCGTTTTGGGCCATTATCTAGTTCCTTCTGTTTGATCGCCTAACGCTTGGGCACCTGCTATTTTAGAAAGTAATTCTGTTGTTAATCGTCTTGGCCCCGGCTGTATCGCTTGGTTCCGCAAATAATTTTGCACCCAAGGAGCTTGGTATAAGATTTGTGATATTTTTGGTGCCACAATAGGAGCCGCCATAGCTGGTAACATCATCATTGGATCAGCACCAAGAGCCATTGCGGATGTTGCAATAGGCTCTCCTGTTAAAAGACCTGTCATATAATTGCGCCGCGCTGTACCACTGTCGGATGGTCTTGAGCTTCCCAGAAAATCTCCTACCCTAGCCTCTAAATTAAGATCACCCCGACCCCGACTAAAACCGCGCTGATCTTTTTTAGACACTTGAGCTTTAAGAGTGCCAAAAGGTATATTCCCATCAGTCCTATCAAGTTGGCTTCCACCGCGCATAGATCTATCAATAGTGTCAAGATTGTTATAACGTCTTCTTACGTTTGTCCATGCCTTGCGTAATTCAGGGCCACTAGAACGTTGAAGTAAGTCATCTATATGCTTTGATAGTTTATTTAGCGCGTTTTGTAGGGCAGGATCGTTTGATGCGTCTCTAGCCGCTTTTTTAATATCTGAAGAAATGGCTTGATATTCAGTTCCTTTGATTTGTACACCACCGCCCATGTAAGATTTCATAGCCATTAAATCATCAACATAAGATTTAAACACAGGTTTTATATCTCTTTTTAAACGTCTTCCGTACTTTTCAGCCACTTTAGCTATATCATCAAATGTTTTCATATCAACGTTTATAGTGGTGCGAGCGGCAAGGTTATCAAATTCATCGCTAATGTCACTAAACGCTTTAGCGAGAACAGGCGGAGACGCATTATCAGCATCAATTCCAGCTTTACGCATAACAGCCCGGTTAAAAGACGCGCGTTGCGTGGCGTATTCTGCGCCTTGAGTCTTAGCTGTAAACGGAAGCTGGTTATAGGTGCTTTCCATTGTCTGTAAAGACGGGCTTCCAGTTTCTTGCCCTGCGGTTAACTTAATTCCCATGCCCTTTGCTAGCCGCGCCATTTCTTTTGCGTTGTTTGATAGCTGGCTGGCAAACGGTGTAATTAATTTTCTAAACGCGCCGATAGTAAGTTGGGTTCCAATAGGTATTGCCAATGCCGCGCCTAAACCAGCTAATTGGCTGTCTGATGCACTAGAGACACCACCGCCACCCATACCAGATAATACTTGCAAGACAGGCTGAGTTTTCATTGCTTGACCAACATTTTGAAGAGCAGTGCCAGACTTTGCAAATTTAGCGGCAACACCGCCGGGAACCATCATTGTCAGCGCGTCAGCCCCGCCACGGCCAGCACCGTAAGCACCACGCTCAGATGTGGACTGAGGGGCGTTTGGGCCAAAATTAGTAACAGCGTTAATCCCAGTGAGATTGGAAACAAGTCTGCCAGCGTTACGGACGCTTTCACGATTAGATTTTTGAAGTGCGCCATAAGGCTCCTTTGTCATTCCCAATTGCCGCCCCACTGCTCTAACAGCTTCGCCCGGTAACGAAACAGTGTCAACTATAGCGTCAGTAAACCCACGAGACGCAAATTCAGCCATTCTCCCCATTGAGTTTGCAGGGGTTCCTGAAGTTTCGTCAGGTATTGCGCTTGGTACAGGGGGAGGCGTGTTGTTCGGCATAGCTCCCTCGTATGGAACTATCTTGCCGTCTTTCCCCATCAAGTGCATTTTCCCTTGTGGGTCAGCGAGAAGGCGAACGGGGTTTACTTTCCCGTCCAAACCCATAAGGCCATATTTACCAGTCTCGTTATTTCTAAGTAACTTTTCTCCAGCCATTAGTTCACCTCTGTCCAGCCAACAGGTATATCGCCCTGTTTTTTACGGCGTAACGGTTTTTTCCCGTATTCATTGCGGATTGTGGTGACGCGGAAATATAGTTCTTCTTTGGCGCGTTGGTTCAGCCTGCGTATTTCAGCTAGGCGTGTTTTGACAATATTAGTATCGTTCATGTTAGCTAGAATTTCATCCCAAGCCCGAGTCGCGTCACCCTCGGTTTGGACACCGTTATTCAGGCGCAAACTGTCGTTGCGTAGCTTTTCTAGTTTAGTTCGCATATTAGAATACAATGTGCTTTCTTCGTTAGAATTGCCTGTATAGTTTCTAAGTTCGTAAGCCTTATTTGTTAACAGCCCTAGTTCCAGACTTCCGTCTGTAAGTTGGGTTTGGATTGTGCCCAAATCCTCATCAATATTATCGGCAATGTCAGCCTGCTCTAAAAGTTCGTCTTGTTTTTTAACAACAGAGGCGGGTAACGGTTTAATGCGTTTTAGCTCCTCTTCCGTTGCTATTTTAGCGGCGGCGGCGGCATTGACACGCATTGTATGTAATTGTTTATTTTGGTTAAACCGTTCAGGCGTTAAAGGTTGCGTTCCGCGTCCCGGAGGGATTGCGCCAATACGCTTTCCTAAATTTCCGTCAGGATTCAAAATGTGTATTCCTGTTGCTGTGTTAACTGTTTTTGGCATTCTATACTTGTCTCTTTCTAATTGTTGCCTCCTGCCAAACTCAGTCTCTGCATCTGCTAATTCATTTCGTCTTTTAACTTCAGTCAACTTGGCTTGATAAGCTCTAGTATTAGCCAATGTGGCTAACTTGTTCTGATTATTTAATTGATTCAGTTGTAGATTAGCATTACGATTAGATAACTGCCCTGCATTATCTAGTAATGCTCCTTGAGCGTAAGGATTATTAGGATCAGTTCTTAACAATTCTGCAAGTGCTAGTTTTGTACCATACAATGCTCCGCTGTTAGGGTCTATACGCGCCATTTGTGCTTTTACCGCTGGGGTTGATGGTACAGATTCTACTCCACCATCAAATACTCCACCTCCTGCACCGGGCGACTGACCAATTACCCGCCCCATTGCGGGTCTAGCTTCAACAGCATCTATAATTTTAGTTTGATTTTCACCACCTTTTGTTAAAGCACGAGATGCGGCAGTACGTTGCTTTCTGTCTTGGCCCATGTCATAGCCAAGCATTGCTCTTCTGAGTAGAAAGCCTAATCCTTGCATAGTATTGCTAGGAGCTTTATCTACTGCCGCCGCTTGCATCCTTCGCTTCAAATCAGGATCCATATATTGATCTAAACCTGCTCTGAGACTTCTAACCATTAGCTAATCTCCGAATAATTAATCATTATTTAAATGCCCATTTAAACCCAGCTTGAGCACCAGTCCCCATTATATCATACAAGCCTTGTTTGTTAGCTCTATTAGTAGCTACTTGCTGATTATAAGTATTCATATTACCAGCGTTCTGAACCGCAGTATTAGCCGCTTGCAAACCAGCATAATTAGGAGCCGCGATAGAACCTTGAGGCGTTCCAATAAAGTTAGGATTGACAGGTTGCGAGCCACTCATAAACGTAGACATCTCAGACATTGGCATATTGCGCTGGTTGATAGCCTCGTTAATCGCTTGGTTTCGTGCATTAACATCTAAGCCATACCTTTGAGCCATCTCGCCACCAGCCGCCGCATCTGCCGCCAGATAGAAGTCATTGTTCTGACGATTGATGTTGTCTATGGCAGAGTCGTAAGCCTCAGAGCCTACGGTAAATCCTTGATTGGCTAAAGATGTCTCTCGTGCCGCCCTGTCTCTGTCCATTTGCGGTTGATTTCTGGCAATAATGTTAGCCCTTGCCGCTGATCGACTGTTTTCATCTAAAGTAGGCGCGGCCCCGAATTGGCCGTAGTCAAACGGCGTTGAGTATGTGTCTCTGACATTCCCTAGTTGGGATTCGCCAAAGTCAGCGTATCCTTGCTTCATTCTATTTTGACTGTCAAATAAGTTTTTCTGTTCTGGCGAATAACTTTGCGTCACGCCAAACTGCTCAATGCCGTCAATAGTTTCGCCTGTCGGCGCAAATACGCTAGAGCCTTGAGGCGTGTACTGGTTAATCATATTTAAGGCGCGTGTCTTTTCAGCGGCCTCTTGGTTATATTCGGCTTGTTGCCCAGCCGTCTGACCAGCGTTAATAATTACTGGTGCGGGTGGGGCAGGATCATCTTCGCAAGTGCAACCCATCTTATGTCTCCTCGACTTTGTAAATAAAAGAACTTCCCATCAATTCCATGTCCCTAGCAAAAAATTTATTCTTACGCTCTGCGTCACTCGTAGAATGAACAGCTAGAACTAAATCTTTGCCTGCGTGTTTAGCAAACTGTTGCAACGACTTCTTCATCTTAGCCGCCGCGTCACTAACTCTGTGGTCTGGGTGTACATAAAACCAGCTATCTCCTAAAAACACCTCGTCTGTAAACCAAGGCGATTGTGGGCTAATTCCTGCCGATGCCACTATGGTAGCATCTTTCTCTGCAACAATACAGCCCCCCATTCCAGTAACTCTTCTAATTTCGTCAACAGTACCAGAAACACTGACTTCACGGCTAGTGTTTTCTTTCGCCATTTCCATTAACAGCCAAAAAATATCATTCGTGTCTTCGTTCGTTGCTGGTCTAATGTCCATTTTTAATACCAATCTCCAGCAGTATCAACTCCAGCGTCAAAAGTTTCGTCACCGCCGTATGCGCCACCCATTCCGTCTCCACCGCCCATACCTCCGCCGCCTTCATCATACCAAACCCCTGCGTCTCCGTCTATTCCCGGTGGTGCTAAAGGTGTTGAAGTAACGGGAACTACGCTTTGAGGGCCAATCACAGGATTGCCGTCCCAATCTGAGCCTGTATCAACTCCTGTGTATGCGTCTACAAATCGCTTAGTATCTCTATTATAAAATTGACCAGCCGCAGTGTTACTCGATCTTCTGCCCGACCCCTGCAATGGCGAACTAAAGGCTTGGTCTGGTCTGGTTGGATCAGTATATGATCCATAGTCTGAATTATTTACCATAATAGAAAGCGGTGGTCTTACGCCACCTCCAGCTTCCGCGTCATCTGCGGCTAATTCGTACCAATTTCTTCTCAATCCAGCTACTTCTTCTTCAATATCTTTTGCTTGGTCTTCAGCGTCTTCTCCACCTAGAAAACTAGGAATAAAATCTCTTACTGCGCTAGTAGTCCAATCCTGACCCATAGGCCCAGTGGCTTGTATGCCCGTAGCCTGTAGTCCTTCGTCTGCCCTGTTGCTTTGATTATAACTATCAATACCTGATCCTATTGCACCAAGTGCTACACCAGCAGGAGTAAACATTCCAGTACCAGTGCCAAATTTAAGTAAACTTGCGGCAGTGCTACCGGGAGAGCGTGTAACGTGGCCTGCAAAATCACCTTTCATTAACTCAGGAGTAACGCCGGGTATATTACTTATTAATGATTTGGTTATTGATTTTTCTGCCATTTTCTTCTCCTATAGTAACCGTATTATCGCGGCCATGTCTTGCTCGTCTTGCATCATGCGTTTGTGTGCGTAATATGCCGTCATAACCGTAATCAATTCCTGCTCGTCCTTCATTAAGTCGGAAGCAAGAGATCGTTTTGCAATCTCAACTGCTTCCTCGAAGTGCTTATCGACGGGCTTGCTCTTTAAAGTCTTAATCGCCGCCCGCACTTCTTTCTTTGGAGCCTTCTTTGCCTTATCTACGTCAGGCCCATAATCTGTCGCCCAGTTAGGGTTCCAAGAGGTTCCACCAGACGCGGTGACACCTGTCGCTTCAGCACCCCACTTGGCTACGCCCCATTTACCTGTTCCCCACATTAGTTAACTTCTTCGACAACTGTCTCTAATCCAATAATCATGTTATTGCCGTCTCTCAAAACTCTTTTGGGGAGTGAGGCTGAAGCACTAGCCGCTATAGCTTCAGTCAACTTCTCAGATAGTTCTCCAATTGCCATTGCCTTTTCCGCCTCCATAGAGTTGTACTCTATTTTCGCTTCGTCTCCAGACAAATTTCTCGACACCATCATTGCCGCCTGATCCATCGCTCCTTCAAGACTTATTTCTTCTTCTGGGGAAGCCTTTGAAATTATGGCTTTGGCAAGCTCCACTTGACGGTCTGCGTCTTTCTGCGCGGCCTCGTATTGAAGTTTCTCTTCTTGAACTTGACGGTCTGCGTCTTTCTGTATGGCTTCGTGTTTCTGTTTGTCATTTTGGACCATCATGTCGTAGTCCCACTGAGCTTGCTTATCTTCTGGCGTTTCTGGATCTCTTTGAGCCTCTGCTAATTTGATCTGCATTTCTAATTCTTTAAGTTCTATTTCTTTGCCCTTCAGTTGAGCCTCGACTTGCTTTAATTGTGCTTCGGAAGACTTGTCATTTTTAACTTGTTCAAGCTCTTGCGCAATAGCTTGGCCTTGCTGTTGCATTTGTTGCATTTGCTGGCGACCTTGATCTAATTGAGCTTGAAGTGCCGCCGCCTCTGGATTTTCAGATTCGGAAATCTTTTCGTCTTCTAAAGACCTAATATTCTCAGGCAACATAGCCTTGAGCCTTTTGGCTATACGGTCTGCGCCTTGGAAGTCCATATGCTCAAGTAACGCATCGCCAACAACGCCAGCCGCTCCCGGTACTGCCCTCATTAGCTCAATTAGTGTCTCTCTTGTCTCTTCACGCTGAGTGGAGAACGATGGCCCTGTCTTAACGGTTACGTCATAGCGACCGACTGACAAGTTATAAAGTTTTTTGTCGCCTGTCATGCCCTCTTCAAGTGACCCTCCAGCCTCCTGCGTCAACTGCACAACTTTCTCGCTTTGATCTTCGCCAAGGACACGAATTGTCGAACGCTCAGAATAGACTGAAGGCAATATATCGACAAGTATCTTTCCTGCGTATTGTATGGCTCTGGAGAGGTTATCAATAAAATGAAAGTTAGAGACATCGCCTTGACGTTCTCTCGCCATAATCGCCCTGCCACTCGTTTCGTTAGACCTTGCGCCTATAGACGAAGGGTAAATGCCTGTAATTGCTTGCATATCTTCGTTTGAGCTTAACGCTTCCTGCATTGCGCCAGCAGGGACACTGGCAAAGGCTTGCCGTTGCGGTGCGCCGCCACTTGCAGGATCAAACTCTAAATAAGCGTGAGATCGTGTGTTGGCACTTGCCCATTTAGCTTCGTGGCCTTTAGGTATAAATCCTTTTGGCCCGACCCACGGTGTCTTAGGTGCTAACGCAACTAATTCAGTCGTAGCTGAACGCCAAAAGTTAAACATAGCTTGAGAATCTTTGGCATCGCTAATTAAAGATTTAAAGTATCTTTTTCCGTCTTGATAATATTCGTCGCCCCAGACTGGACAAATAGGAATACACATACCGGGCCAAGTCTCTTCTTCAAGAATTTCTACGCCATTAATAATGTAACGCATCACTTTAAAATACTGGCCCTCTCTTTCGGCTAATATTTGTATTCCAGACGCTTGAATAAAAGCCTCCATCAAACCAGCCTCGTCACTGGTAGGAATCTCAACGCCCTGACTTTCAAAAAATGCCGCGCCCAATAATTTCATTTGATCTTCGGTGGCAGTCTGAATGTCAGCCTCACCCGTCTCAGGATTAGGCACAGAGAATTTAAAAAGTTTCCGCTTGCTTTCAATACGCTTAAAATATTCAGATACTCTTATCTGGTCATCATCGAGCCAGTTGCCAGTGTCGCCGCCAATGTCTGACGAATCCCAAGCTATCATAGAGGCTTTAGGGTATAGTTTTTTGTATTCTTCTTTGCTCAAGTGATCACTAATAAAAGCGTAACGCCAGTCACTAGCGTCAAACTCAGAAGACGAAGTGTCCCAATGTACCGACAAGGCGTTGGGTATGCGTTTAATTTGAGCCTGTAGGTCAAAACTGTCTTGGTGGGCGTAGTCTATGTCGATGCGAAAAAAGCCAAAGCCACCCGTCACCGCTTGGTCTACTGCCGTGCCGTAAGCTACTTGAGCGTTGCTGTTGCGCTCTACGCTACGAATAATGCCGTTAATGACTTCCGCCGTGTCAACGTCTGCCCCGTTGTCAACGGGAGACACCTCAATGGCTGGCTTGTTTTGCTTGCTTTCATTTACGACAGATCGAATCAAAGCTGGTAACTTGTTAATCGTTAATACGGGTCTGGCCTCTTGCTGTCGTTGCTTGCGTATCGACGCAGGCCATTGATCTGAGCCACGGGCAAAAGACGTATCTTCGGCGTAGCGTGTGCGATTAAAAGAACTAGCCTGTTCGCTGTCTTCAAACTCTTCTATCGCTTCTTTGATTAATGTATCTGATGCTTTATTTTTTTTAGCCATGTTTCTATCCTTCATTAGCCCATCCAGCCGCCAGCTTCACTATAGTTGAAATATTCTTGCGGTGGTGACTTTTCTGTAGTCATCGCAGGAAATAATTCACTGCAAGCCCAAATTAATGCTTCGGCTCTGTCAGGTGACTTGTCGGAGCCACCCTCCCAGCCACTTGAAGTAAATAAACATAATTGATCTTCAAGTTCTGGAAACATTCCAACGTGAGATATTCTGTTGACCGAATATAACGCGCTAATTGGTTCTGCCCTAACGTGTTTGCCTCTAGTGGCGTGGACTTCAATTATAGGTAAACCCTTCCTGACTGTCTGTAAAGTGTGGCGACACATATCGCCGCCTTGGTTTTTCTCTATGACAACGCCGTCAGCTTCCCACTTGTCATACATGGCAACGGCTCTTAACGCCCATTGATGCGGCGACCCATGCAACGAGGCGTCTTCTAAAACGTAGCCATGCCCACCAGCGTCAATTCCAACAACAACTATCCCGTGTTCGTCACTTCTCTCAGTGTCACTAACGGCAGGATCAACTGCCACTAATATACGTTCTATGTCGTCTGGATATTCGTCTCTTCTGTTGTCGTTAATAATTTGTCTTGTCCAAATTGCGCCAATCGCCTGTGGCTCAAAGTCGCCGTTCCAAACGTGGCTGTAACGGTCCGGGCTGTTTTTAAGATCATGCAGACGCTCTGCCTCTAATTCGGCAGGAAAGAATTTGTTGTCGCTATAATTAGACTTAACAATAATTGCATTTTCTGGAATGTCTGAACCGCGCAAAAGTTTTTCTATTGCGTCTGTGCTATTTCTAGGGTTCCAAGAAAACCATAACTCAGAACCCGGCGCACGAATAGTAGGGCGTAATAATTCGATTGAGCGAGAACTCAACGTCTGGGCTTCTTCGCACCAAGCCACAGAATAATTCTCGTAACTTTTTATAGTGTCAGCCGTGTGGTCTTGCATACCGACAAAAGATATAACGCCACCGCCGGGGGTCTTAATTTGACTAGATTGAATTTCAAAAATTGATCCAAAATTTAATCTTTCGATTGTGTCTGCCAATAATCTGTGTGCGCTTTCTTTTAATGACTTTTGAACTTCACGAACACAGACGGCACGAAAGCCTTTACTTGTCGCCGCCCTCACAATCATCATTGCGGCAAAGTTCCATGACTTGGCACTGCCCCTGCCACCCCAAGCCGCCTTATATCGACCTTGCTTGCTCCACAATGGCTTAAAAACTTCTGGCACAACATATTTCATAGTTGTCCCCCAAGTTGATACGTAAAGTTAGTCGCAATCCACGAAGGTCTGGCAGTCGCAGTGTTAATGCGGATTCTAAGTGACGCTGAACGCCCTTTCCCGCGCACTCCACGCCATCCCCTGTAGACTTGGCCGTCAGTGCCCCAAATGCCGACACCCCACTTAGAAACGCCCCACAATCCACTACGAGTAGGACTGGCAGATGGAACGCCAGTTGGCGTTTTAACTTGGAAGTCTAAATTGAGATCAATAGCCGCGTTTGGGTTCCCGTCACTTTCAAATATAGGTTCTACAAGTTTAAATGCTTTATTACTTTGGCTACTTTTAAAGTACGAAAACGCCTGCAACGCATCTGCCTCAATGACAGCACCACTGTCGCTAGTTCCATCGTCAAATTTAACTACTTTACCGTCAGACGTACCAAAATACATATCATCGTCCAGCATTCCAAAGCAAATCGCATTCATACCTGTAAATTGGCACGGCGCACCAGAAATAGTGTTAAATACGTATTGGTGGCTCGTCGTTGACGATTGCATAATATTAAAAATTAACATTGTTGATTTTGGATACAAAATAGGTTGCCACCCAAATATGTCGCCGTAAGACCTAACGGCAGTGTTTACAGCTTGCGCTATTTGGTCAGAAAGAGCCACGAGACGCGACTGTGACCGATCCATTGATAATATGCCACTGAGAGGCACAAAGCCGTCTTGCGTCATTAAAATGATGTCTGAGCCAGCTTTTACGATACATCTACGTCCAATTGGCTTACCAATGGCAAAGACACCGACAAGTTGCCAAGTTGCGGCGGCGGCGGGATCAGTCCCACTGTAAACAATAGCCTCGCCCTCAGAAGTTAGGAACACAGCAACGTCATCTGCTCCAGAACCAGAATCTCTAGTCCAAGTTCCCATTGCCATTATAAAGCCACCCTTAGTGGCTATTCCTGCTAACGGAAATTCAGTTGCCGCTCCAGACACACTGTTTACGCCTAAGTAATACGCCGAAAGACTGTCTTCCTCTCCAACCCACAACCGCCTCTGATGCAAATTACCCCAGATAAGATTTGCGGCTGTCATTCCAGAACAGGTTATCGCAGTCGTTGCCCAACTGCTACCATTATAGAGCAACGGCGTGTCCGTTCCGTTAAATAGCCTAACAAATTGACCGCCAGAAGTTCCCATATTTACAAACTGCCAACGGTTGTTTGAATGTCCAGTGCTGACAGCAGAACCTACTGCGCCTGTTGCACTTACGTTATATATTGCGTTGTTAGCGGCGGCAAATAATTGACCAGATCCAGTAGTTGGCGTGTAAGTTACCAAAGTTTCAACTGCGCCAGTCATTCCAGTTACGTGTTCTGTACTGCCACGGCGCACAGTTATTTTATCAGATTCTGGGAACCAATTAATTAATTTTATAGCCCTGTCAACTGGCATATCAGCCAAACTTTCGCGAGTATCCCACCCTTTAGTCGGTGGAGGCAGTGCTGACGAAGTTGAAGCCACTTACAAATCCTCCCCTGTAGCAGACCTAGATGCCTTTGGCTCTCCAGTAAAGTGTCTTGAATTCTGTGAAAATATGTCTCCAGTAGTGAGAATGTTTGCGCTTGTCTCGTCTGCGGAAACTAAAATATTAAATTGATCCATATACTGCCTTGCGGCGTTTGCACTTGGCTGGCCTTCTGCGTCTAGCCATTCAAAGATAGTGCCGTAGATTATTAGCTCTTCGCTTAACACAGAATAATCTGTGTCAATCGTCATTTCAGTTTTAACTGAATTGTCTGCCTTTCGCGCCCATTGCGTACTAACATATTCAAAGGCGCAAGTCGCGCCACTGGCAATAGTGGGAGAAGTTAATATGTCGCCGCCTCTGTAGCGGTATTTTTTGGCTTGGCTAGAATAAGATTGAACTTTTAGTCCTTGCCATTCGACAGGGCTTACAGGGCCAGATATTAAATTGTTTGTCGATCTATCCCAAAACGTCTCTGGAATTATACGATCAAAGTCAGACGGCAATGCCGCCGCCGCAATTAAAGTTTCTGTTCCTCCAGCAGTCACAGTCTTTTCTTTTGTCAGAATATTCCAAGCAAAAGATTTTTGTAATCTGTTTCCGACTTTATTAATTAACCGCAAAATATTTTGAGCGGCAGGGTCAGTGTTTGTTGCTATGGTCTCTGGGCGTGGGCCTTTCGTCTCATCTGCAACGGCATTAGCTATTGTTAATAATGTCATTGTAAATTCCTAAGAATGACTGGGGGTTTTTACGCCCCCAGTAATCCTAAATAGACTTATGCTGTTCCACTTACACGAACGGCTTGTCGCTCGTCTATGCACTTAACGCCGTAAAGAACGTCAAGTCTCCAAGTAGATTTGTCGTTAGTGCCGTCATAGACCGGGATGACCCGGACGTTGGTTCCCTTGTAGGATTGGCGAGAAACGTCAACTGCGCCCGGAGGTGACACAAGAGGAACACTTACTAATGCAAAAGCATTTCGAGTGAACATCATGTTCATGTCGTAACCTGTACCGCCAGTACCTTTGACCGTAATATTAGCGTTGTCTGCTGGCACTGCTGAAGCAGTTTGATGCGCTCCAGAAGTAATGATAGCAGGGCTAATTGTTAGAGTTGCTGGGCCTGTAGAAGAACCAGAGTTAGCGTCAGCCGTAACCGTAAACTCTTTCAAGTGTGAGAGAGTTGCCTTAGTCACTGGGTTCACAGCATACACGTCAGCTATCTTGATAACGTCACCAGCCTTCAAGATACCTGTCTGACTGTTAGTCCAGCCGTCAGTTACCAAGCTCTGAGTGTTCGTATCTTTAGATGCCGCGTAAGTTACGTTCTGACTTGCGCCGTTAATCTTAGGCGTTCCAGTAGCAATTCCAACAGTGTGAGTTGGGACGTTTTGAGACATAAAGGTCTCAACACCGCCAATGCTACCCAACGCGCCACGAGAGTAAGCCTCTCCGACTAATCTGTCATTAGTCAAAGTGGTTTGCGCTCCGATTAACGCCCAATGA
>Ga0209337_1002711_pt1 | contig 12700 bp, 17 predicted proteins | sample LinPmetageLP53_FD_184044 | JGI IMG/M metagenome (GOLD analysis project Ga0209337, IMG submission 184044) | Marine viral communities from the Pacific Ocean - LP-53 (SPAdes) (version 2) | ecosystem: Environmental > Aquatic > Marine > Oceanic | place: Pacific Ocean | collected 2010-02-08 | reverse complement strand
AGGTCGGAGGCGTACCCACATGCAAACGTCAATAATTCCCCATGGGGCTACCGCATTTCCAGGGGAAATCCGACAAATTGGGGCGTTTCCGGCCCGTCGCGTGAACCTCGACAACAGCGTCAAGGTCCACCATCTTCCGACGTGGAAGCATAAAGACGATCCGGTGAGAATCAAGGCACTGCGCGAAGTGTCGATGAAGGCGGGGCGAGATCCACGCCTTGCCTCCCTGGCCGTTGCTATCGTCCGTGGCGATGCAACGGCGTGGGGATCGAAGCTCCCCGAAGCCAAGCCTCGCGACACCAAGGCCCAAGCCGCCCGTTTGCTCAAATGGGTGCAAGGGCTGTACTACGTCAACGAACCGGGCGAACGGCTCCAAGATCCGCTCTACACCGTGCAGGTCGGCTACGGCGACTGCGACGACCTTGCGATGCTCTTGGGGGCGCTGTGTGAGTCGTTGCGGATTCCCTGGCGATTCGTCCTGTCTGGGCGGACATCGGGCGGCAAGACGATTCGGTGGATCGAAGGCCAGCCCCGCAAGCGTGCCCAGTGGGCGCACATTTACGTCGCCATCGGAAATCGGCCTTTCAAGCCTACGGCATGGATGTTCGCGGAGCCTACGGTGCGTGGTGTTCCGCTCGGATGGGACGTGGTGTCCTCGACACAGAAGCACGGAAAGGTCGTGCTACCGGAGCTTGCCGGGTTCGATCTCGGCGGCGAGGCGAAAATAGTGGTCAAGTCCGTGGGAGCGGACAAGCCATTTCTACAGGACGTCTACGAGCAAATTGCGGATCGGTTGAAGCCGCGCAATCTGGTGCCGTTGATCATCGGCGGTATCATCATCGGATACATCAGTGATCGTGTCCAAAGAGCAATCGAACGGAGAGGGTAATCATGGGCGCAGCAGGCGTAGAAATTCCAGAGTGGATCAACGAAGGCACGGTGGAGCGGGCATATCGACGGGCGTTGAAAGCCCAAAGCCTGCACCAACAGAACTTCGCCGACAAGGGGATGCGCGCAGCGCGAGCCCGTGACGGGCACCTACTGAAAGCCCTGGAAGGGGCGGCAGAGGTGCTTCATGCGATGCAGGAGCGACAGGTCGGGCGCTACATTCGGGACGCCAGCACCGTCTACGGGCATCGGGTCGATCTCACAGAATATAGTCTGTGGCGCGAAGCCTACAAAATGGTGGACCAGGGTACACCTACTCGACACTTTGAATGGATCTATGGAGCCGCTGCGGAGCTTGCCGGGTTGTGAGGTGATTGCCTCCGGTCCCGTGGCTCGGTATGATGGCCCGCAAACCCTCACGGAGCCAAACGATCATGTACCATATGAGCTACGGGGTCGCGTCGAGCGATGGCCCGCCATCTGCGCTGGACACCCAGATCCAGCAGACGGAAGCCCAGATCCAAACGGCTCCTCCCGCCGCTCAACCCCAATTGCGCCGTCGTCGGGCCGATCTTCTGCGTCATCGGCAGAGCTTGTCGCTTCGCCCGCGCTCGACAAGCCCAATTTTGCAGCAAAGCCCCGCCCAAGCGCAGCGCGACATTCGCAGCCAAGCGCGTGAGACGGCTCGACGCGAAGCTCGGCAGGGTGCCCGTGCAGAAGCCCGTGCGCAGCAGGCAGCCCAGCGCGAAGCTGCCCGCCAACGCCGTGCCGCCTACCGTGCCCGCGTTTCCGCGCAGACAGCGGCTCGCGTGCAGGCTCGACGGCAAGCTGCGGCGGCCAGTCGCCGCGCCACCTACGCGGCACGGAGCGCCGCACGGCGTCAGGCTCGAATCCAGGCGATGACTGCCACCCCGGCGGTGACATCGGCGGCCCCCGCCCCCACGCCTTCCCTCTTCCGTCCGATCTTCGGGGGATTGCGGGTGGTGCGGTATTGGACACGACGGGCCTACCCCTTCGGTCTTTCGCTTCTGCGTAGCGGTATGGCTCCGTTCGCGGCAGCAACGCAGGCCGTCTCTCAGGTAGGCGTACCCCCTCGCCTTCGTCGGCGTGTTCGTCGTCGTCTGCGCCTCCGCTACCGTCGTTTGCGTCTCTCGCCCACGTTCGTGTCGGCGGTCTCCCCTACGACGCCAGCGGCCACCCCCTCGACACCGGCACCGCCCGCGACGGAAACCCTCGCCCCTGGCGCCATCCCAAACTACATGATCCAGTCGGGCGCCTTCCGCACCTACCCATCGGCGCAGATCGGTCCTGGCATGATGCCCGCTCCCCGTCCGATGACTCCAGCGACCCCCGCTGCACCGGAAGGAGAAGACGATCTACTCGACGAGGACTTCCTTCTCGAAGAGGAGACCCCGTTCTACAAGAAGCCGCTGTTCCTGGCAGCAGCCGGAATCGGTGGGTACTACTACTACAAGAACTACTACAAGAAGGGCACTTGATGTTTGGCGTTTCGCCCGCAATCATCGGCCTTCTGAAGCAGATGGGCGGGTTTTTGCAAGTGGCCATCAAACAGGCTGCGGTGGACTTTGGGCGCGAAAAGCGCGTGGATCCCGATGTTCTTGCTGAATGGCTGCTGGGCGAAATGGCTGAATGGAACCCCGAAATGAAGGGCCGGAAGCTCGCCGACCCCGAAACCCGTCGTGCTGCGGCCCGACTCTTGGCAGGGATCGCCTGCAATTTGATCTCACCGGAGAATTCCAATGTCCGCGCGGCCTGACTTCCGAGAGGAGAGCCCGACAATTTTCGGGTTTGATTACAATGCCCTTGATAGTGCTGTGGGTGCCGCTTCTGGCGTTCCCGACAGTCACAGTGCCCCCGTGGTGAAACACGGGGACATCATTCGCACGGGAAACAACCCGGCACACGCCGACATTGGCCGCCTGGAGGTCAATTACGCCCCGCGTGAACCGCCTGTAGGCGATCGGCCCCCCGGCTACCCGTGGCAGGGTCACGGCAACACCATTCCGGGCTACCCGTGGCAAGGTCATCCGAACCAAGCCTATTCTCAGCCATTTCTCGGTCCAGGCGGCACCAGTCCGTTGCACCGTAGTGGTCCCAACGTGGGAGCCTACGCCAACGCACCCGGCGTCCCCGGTGCTGTGAGCGGTTCGGGCTACCCGCAAGCGGTAGCGGGTACCTACGTGCCTGTCCCTGGCCAGCCGTCGCCTTTCGCGGGCTACGCGGGATTCGACCCCGATGCAGACCTCGGAGATGCCGCCAGCCGGAAAGCTCGACGCGCAGCCCGGCGCACCGCTCCGATCGTGGTCAACGGCGCAGGCGGCTATGTCTACAGACTGACCTACGGCACCAACGGAATGGACGGCCAGATTGAGATCATGGTCTCCGGTGAGCCCAACGTGTTGCCGGTGGGGAGCATCGTCAAGCGGGGGTCATCCCGATGGTCGGCCATCGTCGCAGAGGTCGGCACATGGGGCGACAACAAGGCCCGGCAACGTCAAGCGAGTGCCAGTGCGGTCGCAGCGGGTCTCACCAGTGTGACGCAAGCTGCGTTCGGTCGGCGTCGGCGTCGGGGGCGTCGTCGTCGTCGTCGGGGCGGTCAAGTGGTCTACGACACCCGCGTGGACCAAGACGAAGACGAAGAGGAAGAGACCCCGCCTATTCCCTGGCTACCCATTGTAGCCGTCATTGGGGGTTTCGGGCTGCTCTACGTTGTCTCCAAGAAGGGTTGATCGATGCGCTTTGTCCCGTCCCAACATTCGCTCGGTGCCTTTGACGCCGACGCCATCTCTGCCACCGCTGAATTGTTGGCGGCGGCCACGGGCTCGGGTGTGGTCATCGGCCAGAGCGTTGCGGCGGCGAGGGCGCGAAAGCGGCGGCGCAAGCGGCGGCGCAAGCGCAAGCGCAAGCCTGCCCCGGCTTCCGAACCGGTTGTCATTCCCCAACAGGACTACGAAGACGAAGACGAAGACGCCCCGGCGCAAGCTCCCGCATGGCTGCTACCGGTGGTGATCACCGCTTCCCTCGGGCTCTTAGGGTACGCCTACATGCAGTCCCAGAAGCGGGAAGAGGAGGACTGATGTTTCATCCCTCTCCGCACTCCTACGGTCAGGCCGACACCGATCCGCTCGCCACACTGGAGCAATACGCCCCATTGGTGCAGTCCGTGGTCGAAAGCGCCTCGGATGCTTCGCGGCAGTCCGAAGTGCTGCGTGCCCAGATCAAAAACACCAAACAGATGATGCGCCGCCAGCCGTGGCTTCGCGGCGTGCTGCAAATGCGCCTCCGCAAGCTCCGCGCTCGACTAAACGCGGCAGATCGACGGCTTGAAAAGCAACAGGAATCGGAATCCAGCACGCGAACATTTCGCGCACTCGGGCAGACCGGTATTGTCGCGGGCATCGTGTTTTTGGCTGCTTTGACCTTCTACGTCGCACGACGGTCGGCGTCGTCGTGATGTTCCAGCCTTCGCCATACTCAGAATTGGGCGCGCCCGATGAAGACGGCGGCGGATCCCGTGCCGCGTCCGGTGCCGCTGGAGCGGCCACCGCCGCTGCGGGGCTCGCAAAGGCCGCTGGCGCGTCCGCTACCGTCCCGGTGGTCGGATGGGTGGTCGCAGGTGCTCTCGCAGCGGCAGCGGGCACCGTGGGCCTTGTGGCGGGCATCAAACGGCGGCGCGTGAACAAGGCGACGGCCCTTCGCTGGGCGCGTCGGATGAAGCTCTCCAAGAAGGACGCCGAAGACGTCGCTGGATTCGTGATCAATCTCCAGAAGCGGGATGCGTCGTGGCGGCGCAAGATGCGCCAGCGTCTCTCGGCTCGCCTCAAACGAGTCAAGAAGCGCCAGAGCAAGTGGCGCACCCGCCCTGGCGCACGGCGAACGCTCCAAGTCCTCACGCTCGGCATCATGCGCGGCCCCCAACGCCTACGGAACCAACGGCGGCGGGTCGAGGCGAAGCTGGGGCTGATTCAAGCCCTGGAGAAGACCAAGCGTGTTCGGCGAAAGCAACGGCATGAGCGTCGTCGTGAACGGGCCATGGAAGCTGAAATGGCTCCGATGGTCGAGCCCGAATTCATGGACACGGACGAAATGGACCGGGAACCTGCCCCGGGCACATTCGGCGGTCTGCCGGTGTGGGCATGGGTGGTCGCCGTGGGTGCAGTCGGCGGCGCAGTGTACCTGCTCCGCAAGGATAAGGATGGTGAAGAGTGAGACATTCCCTCGGACTTGTGCGCAACGTCTACGGCACCGAATACGGCTCCACCAAGGGCACCGCGCTACTTGGGTACACTGCCGTCACGGGCAGTATGGTGCGTCGGCAGATTGCCGCCGCGAAGGCCGGAAAGTGGGTAGCCAACCCCATTCAGGCGGTGCCCCAAGGTGAGCGAAACCGGACGCGGATCGGTGCGACTACGGTAGGCCAAGCGGCGATGAAGTCGGCCTATTGGTTGGCCGTCCTGGCACGGGCCACGCGCGACCGGTCGTTGATTACGGTGGCAGAAGCATTTAGCGACCTGGGATCCCGCTCCGATCGCGGCGATAAGGCAATCGCCAACACCTATCGCTCGGCTGCCCGAAACATCAAGCCAAGGCACGGCAAGGCAGGGAAATACGTCGCGGCTACGCTCGGGTCCATCGCCACACAGACCGCCAATGCGCGGCAGATCGAATCCGATCAGGGCGGGCTCCTAAACCGGTTGCTTGCATCGTCGGACACCATCGGCGAATACCTCCCGACGCCCAAGAAGGCGAAGCGCGTTGGCGCAGCGGTGATCGCCAGTATTGCCGCCAGTGCCGTGCTTCTCACCTATTTCATGGTCATTCGTCCCATGCGAAGGGGCGGCGAATGACGCGCAGGGTCACCAAGGCGGCCCGCCGTCGCGCCGATGAAGCGTACACCACGCACCATTGGGGCTACGCACCGACGCACCGCAAGGACGTGGACCTTCCAGGGCTCCCCAAAGACTACCCGTTGACGGAAATGGGCCTACTCACGCACCTTCACGTCGATCCACTTCCGGGGACGGTGCCGCTTCCGACCATTCGCACCAATTCGATGGACGATGCAGCGGCGATGATGGGCTACGAGCCCGACAACCTGTCCGTGATTGAGGTCGAGCCCGACGACTTGAACGAAAACCACGTTTCGTTCGACCCGAACCACCCAGACCAACGCCTTTACCTTCACCTGTCGCCATCCAGTCGTCGCGATGCGCGCAAGCTCTACCAGAAGGGCGAGCCTGATTTCAGTCTGCCCGAGCTAGCAAAACTGGCCGGTGGACGGCACGCGAAACGCAACGACTACCCCAAGGGCGTTCGCGCCCAGCCGCTCGGAATCCTCTATTTCACGTCGTACTACACGTTGAAAGAGGACGAAGGGGATAGCCCCTCGCCGTCCATCTACATCCACCGGATGGGCGAGGAGGGTGGCATCGAACCGGTGCTGGCGGTATCCTCCGATGGCAATTTGTGGATCTGCGGCGGTTCGTACCAAGTTCCTGTCGATGGCATCACTCAATAGAACCCTACCCACGGTGAGCGCACAATGTCCCAAGCTCAGATCAACCGGCTCAAAGCCGACATGCAGAAGAAGCGGCGTGCCTATCGCACATCCCGAAAGATCAACGGGGCCTACGCCCCAATGACTTCGATGACGAAGAAGATTTACGAAATTGCCCTCGCCAAGCTCAATGAGGCGCGTGCAGCACGGGGCGAAGCGCCCGAGCCCGATCAGGTCGCTGCGGAGGACGCGGCGGCCAGTCAGGATCCCTACGCCCTGGCACGGTCCATCGCAGAGGCGAACCGGCCCACCACGACTTCGGCACCCTACTCTGTGACGCCCTACCCCGCGACACCCTACCCAGCGGCATCCGTGCGTCCCTACGGCCCCGCCTACGGCCCCGCCCTCCGTCGGCTCCGCGCTCGTCGCTTTCAGTATCGACAGATGCGACGGGCACGGGCAGACGCCCGATCTTCGCGTGAGGCGTTCGACCGCAAGATGGCGCGGGCGGCCTTTATGCAGAAGACCCAGCAGTACGCGCCCACCGACGAAATGGGCGCAATCGCCATGGAGCTTGGTGCGCTCGAAATGGAATTGGATGCCATCCACGCCGACATGAGCGGTTTTGGCGGAATGCACTACAGTGGGATGCACTACGGTGATCTTGGTGCCGATGGCCGTGGCGCGACCGCTGCGGCTGCGACCGGTGCGGGTGCGGCGGGTGCTGCGGGCGCCGCCTACCTTGTGGGTAGCGGTGCGGCCACCGCCGCTGCGGGTATCGGCGTAGCAGCCGGTACAGGGACGGCGGCTACTATTGGTGCGGGTGCTGCCGGTGCTACGCTTTTGGCGGCTACGGGCGTCGCTCTGGCTCCCGCCGCCATCGTGCTTGCCGCCGCCGCCGCTCCCGCTGCGGGCGTGGCATGGCTCGCGTCCTTTCGGGCATCGACCAAGAACGTCGCGCGGCTCCAAAAGAAGATCAAAGCACTCCGCAAGAAGATGAAGCTGGCGGTGGCGAAGGCGAAGACAGGCACCAAGAAGCGTCGTCTGAAGCGCCGTTACACTCGTCGAATCGACCGGGCCAAGAAGCGTCTCGACCGTATCAAGCGCGTCATGCGTCGTCGGATCCAGCGCGCCAAGAAAAAGGGGAAGATGGACAAGGTCAAGCGCCTTCGCGCGATGCGTCGTGCAGCCCAGTACGGACGTGGCCGCAAGAAGATGCTGGCGCGCAAGAAGCGCCGTGCAGCGAAGCGTGCAGCGGCGGAAGGCGAAAGCGGAGAAGCGGCGGCCCTGGAAGCGGAAGCCGCGCAGATCGATTCGTTGCCCGATGAATCGTTCACCACGAGCGAGGACTACGAGCTTGACCCCGAGATCGCGGCCCAGCTTGGACCGGGTGCTCTCGCGGTGCAGCAGGCTCGCATGGCGCAAGGGCTTCCCCCGACCGCTTCCCAGGCATCGATCAACCGTGCCAACGTCCTCAACGCCATCCTCCGTCGCCAGCGGCAGAACGCTACGGGCCTGGATGATGACATGCTGATGGACGAGACCATGTCCCCCGACTCCTACGACGACATGGGCAATCTGGGCGCACCAAGGTTTCTGCGTGACGAAGAGGGCAAGATCAAACCTGCCGTCTACGTTGTGGGCGCGGCTGCTTTTCTGTTCGTGCTCAACAAGATGCGGCAAAAGAAGGGCTGATCGTCCTTCTCGATTCCTACGACCCCTCGCTTTGGTCAGACGGCATGAACCGTGTGGCCACCGCGTAGGGGTCGATTCGTCTTGCCACAAGCAAGAGCCGGATGGCGTCTCGCAACAGGTCCGAGACGTAGACCTGTCGGTGCAGCTTTTCCGACTCGCGCGTGGCCTCAGATTTCAGGGCCTCGACAACGGCGGGACGCAGCTTGACCTTGACGACAACCCAGCCCTCGTCAGGGTTTCCGCGTTTGAATCCTGGCAGACGTTTCGGCATGGACGCCATCATAACAGGGCCACCGGGGGGCCACCTACGTTTTCCGATCGCTTGATCGAAAGACTACTGGTGAGGCACACTTTTCCAGTCTTCCCAGGAGTACCCCCGTGGCCCTTCGTCTTCGCACCAACGGTGCCCCCCTCTCCGGCGCGCTCTTCGTGAGCAACCCACGCCGCCGCAAGAAGGCGGCATCGACCAAGCGTCGTCGCAAGGCTGCGAGCACCCGCCGCCGTCGTACCACTCGTAGCAACCGACGAAGCGTTGCCAAGCGGACTGCCCGTGCAGGAAAGCGTCTCTTGGGCCGTGTTGGTCGGAAGGCCACGTCCATGGCGAAGCGCCGAAACACCGCCGCCGCGAAGCGCCGCGCAGCCGCGCGGAAGGCCGCTGCTACCCGTCGTCGCAACGCCATGATGCGGTCTCGTGCCGCCAAGAAGGGTGCCGCTACGCGGAAGCGCAACACCCGTCGCAACGCACTGGCGATGCGAATTGGAAAACGCACCGTGAAGATGGGCCGAAAGACCAAGAGTGGGATCGGTCGCGTTGGCCGCAAGGCCGTGTCAATGGCGAAGGGTCGTCGGCGCAACGGCACCAAGAAGGGCATGGTGCGTACCACGGCTCGCCGGGCCTACACCAAGCGCCGCAACAGCGCCGTGACCGGCTTCCAAAACAAGGTCTTCGCTCCTATCAAGCGTTTCGTGGGCAAGATCCCCCTGATCGGATCCACCGCGCAAAAGTTCGTCGCGCCTCTCGCGTTCGGTGCCGCTGCCGGTGTCGTCCACTACGGCGGCGTGAAGCTGCTTCAACGCTACGCCCCTCAATACGCCCGGTTCATCTCTCCAGTGGCCGGCAGTGTAGCCGGTTCGTTCGTCGCCGCCCTTCTCCTGATGGGCAACAAGATCCCAGGTCTCAAAAAGGTGTCCGCTGAGACCCGCCAGCAGGTTGCAGCCGCCGCCCTGGTGGTCGGTGGTGGCCTGGACGCCTACCGCGCCCTCTCGCGCAACATGGGCGACCTTGGCGACCTTGGTGCAGAGGTTCCGCTGTACGACTTCTCGGGTATCGGCGTGGATCTCGGTGGTCTCGGTGTTGACATGGGTGCCCTCGGCGTGGACCTCGGAGACGGTGGCGCGTTCGACGTTGTTCCGCTTCCGCAGAACATGGGTAGCCCCGCGCTTCTCACGGGCGGAATGATCGACTACTCGGGTGCCCACATGGGTGACGCCATGTCATCCCCCGCCGATCTCTCCATCGAAGAGGGCGAGGCCGCCCTTGCCGGTCCCGCAAGCTGGCACTCCCGGTTCGGTCAACCTCCGGTGATTCGCACAAGCCATGGAGGGCACTCGCCCTACGCAGGCCGTCCCGGTCATCGCTTCGGTTGGTTGATCAAGCTCATTGGGTTTGATCGCTTCCGGCAGATCGCCGCCCTTCCCCCTGGACAGCGCGTGGCTTTCATCGCCCAGATGAAGCAACAGTCCATCGCTCTCGCAGATACCAGAATCGCTGGCGCTGAAATGTCGGGTATTGGCGTCGATATGGGCGCCGTTATGACCGCTGGCGCAATCCTGTAAACCCCTTCCCACGAATGGATGCACCCGGCAGTGTGCCGTGGTCATCCCCCCTCTCACTCCATTGGAGTATTGCATGTCCAACTACGGCTCTCCCGGTCTCTACGTTTCCGGTCCTCCCCAGGGCGGCATCCCCCCGGTTCCCTTCCAGCAGCCAACCAACCTCTTCCGGTACGGCGAACAAAGTATCTGGAGCACCCAGTTCTTCGACGCTTCCGGTGGCGCCCTCGCCGTTGCAAGCAACTCGTTCCGACTCTTCAGCACCCCGATTGGACAGACCGGTCAGGGCTTCACGCCGCTCTCTATCGCAGAGACGTCGCTGAAGGAAGGCGGGCGTATCCCAAGTGGCGTCAGCTTCGACGTTTTCGGCATTTCGTGTCATATCTACGCGGGTGACGACGCCACCATGCCGGACACCAACTTCGGCACCCCCACCGACACGCAGGGTTTGATCTCCAACCTTGTGAACATCCAGAACAATGGCGTACTGTCTTGGGATTTTTTGCAGACAACTGTGGAAATCAGCCCCGTACACATGATCGGAGCCGGTGGCGGCGCGTTCGGTGCCGTGTCTCAGAACGCTGCTGGAGCCAACAGTGGCAACATGCAGAATGGTGCAGGCACCGTATGGCTTTATAGAAAGCACGCGGTTGCTTTGCCCGGTCAAAGCACGTTCTCGCTGCTTCTGCGCTTCGGCAACTACGCTGCACCGATCCTGAACAACACCACATGCGCCGTCAAGGTCTCCCTCCTTGGGTACTACAAGAACGTCATCGAGATCGGATAGCCGTGCTGGTGGGCATTCTCGTCAAATGAGCCTGCCCGCTTCACCCAACGCTACCGATTCGACACGTTCCGGCCCCCGCACCCCGTTCGCCCCTGGCGGGCGGGGTGTCCTGCTCTGCCGACGCCTGGAATCCACGGGCCTCTTTTCGTGACCCGTGGTAGGGTACGTTCACTTCGATTTCTGCGCCCTTCACCGAGGACCACACCATGCAGCGACAGCCCGTCATCCAGATGCCCAACATGGCCGAGCTTGGGGGCGCTCCCACTCCGCAACGTCCCTCGTTTGTTCGGATGCCGTTCTTTCCCACGGCGCCTTACTACTCGACGCGGGACAACGTCGGATACCAGACCCGCTTCTACGGCGCGACCTTGGTTCCCGGTGACGCGGACTACAACGCGAACAGCGAGTCCATTCGGCTTGTCCAATTTGACATGCCGTGCGTCCTCGTAGCCATCAACGGCGGGTGTTTCCGCACCAATGGCGCCGCCTTCAATGCAGGCTACGCCCCCAACGACACCTACCTGTTCCGCCTGGAGTACAGCACGGGCGACAAGCTGATGACCGCTGCGCGTCTTGCGTCCACGGTGCTCGGAACACAGGAAAACCCCGGTGAGATCGGCGGCTACGGCTACACGATCAATCCTGGCGCAACCATCGTTCTTGGAATCACCCCGCTCCTGGCAGATCAGCGCATCGACATCACGCTCGTGTGCCTCGAAGCTCGCGGCCCATCGAACTACACTCTGGGGGGATGACCGATGCCCCTGGTCGAAATCCCCGGCCAGATCCCGGCGAAAGTCACGGACGCTGGCTACCTGAAAAACCCGCTGGGCTCGCTGCCCTACCCCGCACCGTCGAACATGCCGGTCGGGATGTGGCAGCAGACGCCCACTTCGCTTGCATGGGTGGCCAACCCCGTTGCGGGGATCTTCTTGCAGGCGACGTGGCGTTCGCCCACCTACGACCTCCGACCGGATCTGCGCGGTGTGATGGCCACGGCGGGCACGCAGCGGAACACAGGGGCTACGCCCATCTGGATCCCCCGAGGGGCAGCGGGCAAGCTGTGGGTGCAGGTCGATGGCCTGGACACCCGCACTTGGGGCCTCACCGGCTTGCAGGTCACGTCCACCGAATTCGCAAACGTGCGTGACCCCAACGATCTACGGCAGATCACCGACCCCGAAGACATCACGACCGAATTCGTGACGGCTTCGGGCTGCGCCATGGGCTCGTTCTTGCCTCCCGGTGCGGGGTACCCCGTTCGATTCTACCGGACGCTGCTCACGTTCAATTTCCTTGTCGATTCGTCCGCTGTAGCGGGCTGGCCCGACCCCGGATACCGCCTCTCGGCGGCCTACTACTGAGGGCACCATGGCCTACGAAAACAGCGTCCAGACGGGCTCTCAGTCGGTTGCGTCCACCCAGCTTGCACAGCAGTATTTCGTGGACACGTCGGTAAACAACTACGCCGATCGGATCCCTCTGATTCTCACGCGGGGCGCTCCGCGCATCATGGTCCTGGCCGAACAGACGGTCGGCGCCGTCGCCGCGACGTTGCAGGTCGAAGTCTGCGTGTCCAACCAGACCGCTGCAAACCCCCTCGCACGGCTCCAATTCGAGCCGCTGGGCACTCCCGTCTTGACCCCGTTCGGAACACCCATCGTGGTCGAGCGGGCCATCCCCACCAAATACATTCGCGTCGTCCCCGTCGCACAAGGCGGAAACAACGTCACCGTGCGCATTTCGGTGATGGCGGCGCAATAGACTACCCACGGAGCTTCCACTATGCCTACCCGCGCCACTCTCATGGGAGAGACCGTCACCGCTTTGAAGCGGCGGGCCAAAGCCGCCAAGATCAAAGGCTACACAAAGATGAAAAAGGCCGCACTGGTCAGTGCCTTGGCTACGTCGTCGGGCGGCAAGCGCAAGTCCATCCAGCCCCGGATCACCGCCCTGGTCAAGAGCGGCACCCGTGAATC
>Ga0209337_1002709_pt1 | contig 12705 bp, 11 predicted proteins | sample LinPmetageLP53_FD_184044 | JGI IMG/M metagenome (GOLD analysis project Ga0209337, IMG submission 184044) | Marine viral communities from the Pacific Ocean - LP-53 (SPAdes) (version 2) | ecosystem: Environmental > Aquatic > Marine > Oceanic | place: Pacific Ocean | collected 2010-02-08 | reverse complement strand
AAAAGCACTACAATATGATGAGAGTATGGGAAGAACCTCAACCCTACCACACTTACTTGATAGCAGCGGACTCCTCATTTGGACGAGACCGCGATTACTCCGCCTTCCACGTAATCAACCTCTACAACGGTGTTCAGGTAGCCGAGTTTTACAGTAACCGTATAGGTCTGAACGACTTTGCTAAAGTTATTGCTGAAGAAGGGTTAAAGTATAATATGGCATATGTATGCCCTGAAAGGAATGGGTTGGGTCTTGCCCTTATCGAACAACTGTTTGAGTTTCACGAATACGAAAACATGTGGACAGACCACAAAGGAGAGATGGGATATCTTGTAAATAACAAGAATAGAGACCAAATTTTAAATAATTTACAAGAAAATTTGAAAACTTCCAAAATAAAAGTGAATTCAGAGAGAAGTTTTAAAGAGCTAACTACTTTTATAATAAGTAAGACTGGTAAAATCCAAGCAGAAGATGGATTTGCCGATGATTTGGTTATGAGTATGGCTATTGGGGCTACCGTAATGGGTGACATCGTCTCGAAAAGCCCCATCTCAATTACACAAGGAGAAATGATAGAAGCTGGAACAAAAGATTTAGGTTCTGCTGGGTTCTCAAGGGGTACATACAATAAGGACCAAGAAATAGAAGACTATAGAAAATGGATTTAAACGACAACAATAATGACGAGCATCTAGATGAGAATCTAGATGAGAACGCAGGGTTTACAGCATTCCCTGGCTCCAACACAATGGGTGCGGGTGCTCCCCTCTCCGGAAGATTCGCCGCATTTTTTAAATCTTTTTTTACTACAAAAAGAAAACCTGGTAGACCTCCTACCCAGGACCCATACCGAGGAGATGTAGTAAAGAATGCCGATGGCGAGCCAGACGGGGGGTCAATCCAAGGGTCCGTTAACGTAGTTAAAGGGGCAACATCCTTACCCCAGGTAGAATATGAACGTCGTCGCAGGTACGCAGATTACGAAAAGATGGATGAGTACCCTGAAATTGGCGCTGCGTTGGATATTTACGCGGATGACGCTACCCAAACTCACCTTGATGGTGAAATGCTTACCGTTGAAACAGAGGACGAGCATGTTAAAGAGGCTGTAGACCAATTTGTAGCGGAGACCAACTTGGATAAGTACCTATGGGACATTATTCGCAATATGTGTAAGTATGGAGACTGCTTCGTTGAAAACATTGTGGATATGAACAACCCAGATGCAGGTATTCAAAGATTGAAGGTTCTAAACCCAGTATTTATTTTCCGTCGTGAAGATAGGTTCGGTTATTTAAAAGGATTTATTCAAGAAGTACCTCAAAGTACAGCCGCAGCAGGTAACTACGGTCAAGGAGCCAAGTTAGATAAGAAAAATACTATTCAGCTTGATAGAAATCAGCTTATTCATTTTAGATTACATACTTCCGATTCCAATTACTACCCTTACGGTAAGTCCATTTGTGCGCCGGGCGTACGCGCGTGGAAATCTTTGAGAATGATGGAAGACGCGATGCTTATCTACCGCTTACACAGAGCACCGGAACGCCGTATTTTCTATATTGATACAGGTAACCTCCCTCAAACTAAGGTTGAGATGTTTATGGAACGTATTAAGGCTAAGTTTAAGAAGGAGAAATTCTTTAATAACGAAAGTGGGAATGCGGACGAAAGATATAACCCACTATCTGCTGAGGAGGACTTCTTCGTCCCTATGAAGAATGGTCAAGGTACAAAAATCGAAACTTTACCAGGCGCACAAAACCTGGGAGAGATTGACGATGTGCGTTACTTCCGCGATAAGGTTCTTGCCTCTATGAAGATTCCTAAGGACTTTATTGTCGAAAAGGACAAGTCTCCTGAACGGAAGGCTAACCTATCCCAGCTTGACGCTAAATTTGCTAAAGCCGTTATGCGGGTACAGCGCGATGCAGAGGTATGTTTAGAGACCTTAATCAAGCGTCACTTGGAGCTACGCAAGTTCCCTAAATCTTTAATTAACCCAATCAAAATTAAACTAGCCCCACCTTCCGACCTAAGTGAGAAGAGAAAGCTAGAGTTGGCAGAACAGAAGACCCGAGTCGTACAGGCTGTAAAGGGTTTGATGTTGTTCTCAGATGAGTATCTTTACAAAAACTTCTACAAAATGAATGACATGGAAATAGAAGAGATTAAAAACCAACTAGAAGCGCAACAAGCCGAACAAGCACCCCCTCCTGGACAGGAGACACCGGGCATGCCGCCAGAAGGAGGAGCCCCACAACCAGAACCTGGTGAATAAAACCTACAAGAGTAACTTTTACAACTCTATATAAAATAAGAACTATGAATTTAAAAAATCTATTTGTTTCCCGTGACAAGAATTATGCACGAATTACCGAGGCAGGTGACTATTTGGGTCGCCGCCTAAGAGAAAACCTGGTTATCTTCGATATCGACGATTCTAAAGGTAGCGTAACCTATGTAACTGAGAGTAGTCACTTGATTTCTTGTGATTACAAAGAGGTTAAAGGAAGATTGACTCTCCAAAACTTTATTGTTGAGGATTTAGAGACTATTACATCCGACCAGGCAATCGATAACCGTGTAGAGGAGGATGTTCATCAATTTATGGAGTCGCTCGTAGGTGACCGTTACGACATTGCTGAAGTTAACTTTGACAGTATCGTTGAATCTTTCTCTATGAGAGCGCAAATTGGCAATAGCCGTAAGAAGCTTTCCAAGAGACTTGAGAGATTTAATGAGTCCTACAATATCTTCGAAACTAAAGCTTATAAGAAATTTACTGAAGCGCTACCGCTTCTTAAAAAATTCTTAGAAGAGAATATGGATACTCTTTCCTCTAACGCTAAATTGGTCGAAGGTCTTCGTCTTTCTAAAGTAGTAGGTGATACTTATGACCTACCAAAACTCGACATCAAGAAGCTTCAGGAGGAGTTTGTTGTTGTCCCTACTAACTCTAAAAGAACCCTTTACGAAATGGTTTGCGATAAAGAGTTAGTCCGTAAGGAGTTACTTGAGGCTAGGGAATCTTTTTCTAAGATGTGGCACCAGAACGATTACGTTGCTTCATTAGCCTCTCAAATTTACGCTACGGACGCAGTAATCAATACTTCGTTAACGGAAGCTGTAAGGGCAGTACCTTATCTTGCGCTTTCAAACAAGGTAGACCTAACTAGCGTTATGGATGCTACTTTTCAGGTAAGCAATCCTGGTACCGTGCCCCAAAAGGATATTCGCGAGTTTGTTAACAAAATATACGAGTTTAAAAAGCCTTTGAAAACCATGGTTCTTGAAGCCTTAAACTCTAAGTACGGAGTAAATGTTCAAAGCCTTCGCTTTATCCCTTCTTTTAAAGGTTTGGCTGAGGTTCAGTCCGAGGTTTTGAATATGATTGCAGAGTCTTGTGACGAAGGTATCCTTTCGGATGTTCTTAAGGAGTTCGCGTCTTGTATGTCTCGCAAAGGCGGTGTACAGGTCCTAGACATCGCTAACACTTTATCTGAAGTTATGACAGAATCTAATTTCCATATCGTTGATATCGACGAGGACTTCCATATGAAGAAGCTTTCTGATTACCTAACTCACAATCTAGGTGAGGCTCAATACTACGGAGATGATGACGCTATGTCTAACTCTGGTGGTAATGCCGGCGAAGGTGAGAAGGATGACAGTGAAGACGTCGCTAGTAAGAAGAAGAAGAAAGGTAAGAAAGATAAAGATTTTGGCGGCAACAAAGGCGATATCAAATCCAAGGACCGTAAGAAGGATGACGACAGCAAGATGAAGGCTGACGAAAAAGGTGAAGTTGACTACAACAAGAATGACCTTCCTGGAGACCAAGACAAATTGGACAAGGACAAAGATGGTGACGTCGATGCCAAAGACTTAAAGAAGCTTCGTAAAGAAGGTATGGAAGGGGAAACCGAAGAGGAAGCCCCGGCTGAACCTACTGAGGAAGAAACTGAAGCTGAAGCTGAAGAGACTGAGACCGGTCAAATCCAAGACAAAGCTAACAACAGTGAGTGGAGAGACTTAGTATCTTCTTTGGAAGATGTGACTAAGAAAATCGACTTAAACTTTGATGAAGCGAGTATTGAAGATGAAGAGGAAGATATCGACGGCGGAGAAGGTGAAGAACCTACTCCTCCACAAGATAGCCCTGCTTAGTCCAGTTAATAACGTTATCTACAAAGCTAGAACGAAGTACAAGGAGCTCGGATATTAAGTTATCCAGCTCCTTTATCGTTTGTTCGTTAATAGTTTTACCCGGCTGCTTCATTTGGGAAATGGTTTGTAGTATCATATTAATGCGTTCTACTGTTTGAGGTGTAAACTCATTCAACTTCTTTTTTTCTTCTGTTTTATTTTTCATTTTTTAATCTCCATTCCCAGGGATTCATAGGATTTAATCCGCTCTTTAGCGTGTTTTTCTAAATAAGGCGCTCTATCAAAGAAATCATAGATAAATACGCGAGTTTTAGATTTGTGAATACGTAAGGCTCGTCCAAGAGCTTGTAAAGTTGCAATCTCAGACTTTAAACCACGAGCATTAATGAGGTGGGTAATCTCCGGGATGTCAATTCCTGTTTGCATGATGGTTGTACCTATTAAAACTGAGATTTTATCGTCCTTGAACGCAGCGATAGTCTTTTTCCGAGCAGTTAGGTCATCTTTCCCTTCTAATTTAAAGGAGTTTGGGATACGCGAATGCAAAATCTCAGCATGCTTTAGGTCCTTAACTATTATAAGAGTTCTCGACCGGTTTTGTTGTATCTTTTCTACTAATTCTACAATAATATCATTCCGCATATCATTCTCTGTAACGAATTTTTCATACACTTCCCTGTAGGAGAGTTCCGTATCCTCTACCGTCCCTGTATCCTTTATAGGAATCATTTGAATCATCGGCTTAGTGAGGAACCCTGCGTCAATAAGACCTTTTGCGTCTACCTCCTCAATAACTTTCCCTAATCCAGAGATAAGATTTAGCCGGCTCATAGGGTCTCGCGGTACAGTAGCGGTCATCCCTATTCTGTAAGCTGCGTTGGGGAAAGACTTTATGACCTTAGTGGCAACTTTTCCTTTAGCAAACTCATGTACCTCATCAAAGATAATAAAATCGGACTGGTTAAGATGGCTATCAATAACCTTATCAATGGATTGGACGGTGCATAAGGTCATGGGCTTGAGAATTACTCCGTCCCCAAATGCAAGACCTACATCAATACCCCACTCTCTAAGCTCGTCGTAAGTCTGTTTAAGTAATTGCTTCTTTGTGAAGAAGATAAGACCCGTTTTCCCTTCTAAGGCTTTAAGTAACCCTCCAAGAATAAGGGTCTTTCCCGCGCCCGTGGGAGCCTTAACGATACACCCCTTAGCTTCCAGGGCTTTTCTAACCATGGATTCTTGGTAATCGCGTAAGGTTATTCCCGGTAAGGAGATATCATCAGAGTGGGTTGCTGTCCGCAAATCCTCTATTTCGTAGTCCATACCTAAATAAGTGAGGTCTTCCTCTATGTGGGACAAAAGACCGGACCCAAACTTCCCTGTTTTATCAGAGAAGAAATACTTCTCCCCGTTCCAGCCTCCCTTTTTATAGGCAGCGGAATAGTTGTAACCGGGTACCTTTGCGCTATACTTCTTTTTTAACGTAGTTAATAACTTTTCATTATCTGTTTTTAGAAAAGAAACATTATTTTTAACAATAATTTTTAGCATAATACTATAATAGTATAAAAGTTAATTAACTTTACATAATTATGACAAAACCAGAAAAAGAAAAAAGTCTTATAGAGCTCGCAAGAGAACATATGGAGACCGCAGGCGCAAAGCCTGAGGAAGGAGTGAGTGTTCCGGAAGCGCCTGTAGCCAATCGTGCACAAAATGATGCGGTAACTCCCATCCATAAGGAAGTACCTGAGGGTCAGGCTCCACGAGAGGTTAAAGAGCATTTCGACGGTAAGCTGACTGATGCAGTAGCGGACCTCCTCTCTAATGTAGAGGCTACTCAAGATTGGAGAGCGTTGAAACTTCCTTCCCGAGGGAAGGCTTACATAGATTGTGATGAAAGTATCATGATTAAACCTTTCACTTTTGCTCAAGAACGTAAACTGCGTGGCATCAAGAACAGTAATCACGGTACGAAGGTAATTAACTCACTTATTGATGAGTGCGTGGAAGGGTTAGAATATGACTCTATGACCTTAGAAGATAAAAATTATATTCTTTTTAAACTTCGAGAGATTTCTTATGGGGATGAGTATACCATCACGACAGAATGTGGGGGCTGTGGAGCGAATAACAAGCTAGTCGTTAATATCTCAGAAGTTCCTGTGAAGTACGCCGAAGATGAATACCAAGAACCATTTACTGTCACATTACCAGACACAAAACAGGAAGTTAGGTTCGTAACCCCACGTTGTAAGGACGAGGTCTACTTCGAAAGTGCGGAGAAACTCATCGATAATCTTTGGAGATTCGCTTTGTCCGTTGGTTCTTATAGCGAACAGAAGGTACTTAAAGCTTTCTTTGAAGCTACTACCGTAAAAGACTTGGCGTTTTTCCGCGAACAAATATCAAAAGACCGTTACGGAATGAATAAAGGTATGTCATACGAATGTGCCGACTGCGGAGAGGTCGCGGAAAGCTTGATTCCATTTACAGAATCTTTTTTCTCAGTGAGCTAGACGCTAGAATATCCGGTCTAGCTACGGAAGCTTATTATTTAGTAAAACACGCGGGGTTCAGTTACCGGGATATCATGTTTATGCCTGCTATGGAGAGGGATGAGTTCTTGGACTTATTAATTGAGGAGAATCAAAGAGAGAAAGCTCATCTTGACTCCCTAAATAAGTAAGACATGACTACATTCAACGGCGTTACTGTAATACAGAGGGGTAATAGACCTTCACCTATCATTCCAGCTAAACTGGACTTCTTTAATTATGTTGCGGGAGCGCTAACAGACCCCTTTCAGGTCTGCTCGGTACACGTTTTTCCTAATACTGCTTTTGGTACGGCGGACCCTTACGTAAATAGGACTGCCGGAGATGCTAATTTTGGGTTAGTGAGTTCTACAGCTAACAACATGCTGTTCCATAACTATAAAAGGGATGAGAATGGCGATAGGACTGGATTCGACGCTAACGTAAGTGCTCTCGCTAAGGAAACTACGTACGCAGGAGACTTAAGGTACTCTGCCAGCTCTATTTTCGGTGGCGGACAGGATAATAAACCAGGTCATTTTAGCGTTATTCTTCAGCCAAGCGGAGTTTACTTTCCCCTGGCTGCACCCCCTTCCTGGACAGACCGAGCTAACAACACTGCGTCTTCGACAGGTGGATATATAGATATTTGGTCCATTGTACAAACTGAAGGTTCACGAGCACAAATTTACGTAAACACTTTTAATATGGATACCGCGAATACTTTCGCGACAACGGAACCTCTAGAGCTTACTACTACAAATAAACTAATACAGCGGTACGTACAACTTGGAAGTAAAAAAAGACTCCAGATTCAAACTCAAATAGTCGTGGACAATGAACCTCTTAAAGCCGACATACGTAATCTTATGGAGACTGGCTCATTACTTACTAACCCAGAAATAAGCATTACTAAACTAAACGAAAGTCCTATCTTTGATTCTCGGGTTCAGCTTACAGGAATGGGTACTGTGGGTGGGTTTACTTCAGAGGGAGTACAGATTGATAGCCAGGGAACTATAAGCTACGTATGGAACACCAACGCTATCGCACCTTTCTACACTGATGAGGAGCTTGGCGGACCTATGGGAGTTTATGAAGTGGCTGTAAGATATGACGTGGCTGGGGAAACCATAGTTAGCCCACGATTTAAGTTAATAGCGAGGTAGCATCTAGCTCCCAATCCGCTTTAAATATATTAGCGTATACATACGCCTCGAAACCCTTTCGGTCAGAGGCTACCCAAAAGTCGTTCCAGTCCTTATGCTCCTTAGGAGGCACCAGTGAGTAGATGTCCGTAGTCCTTTGCGCTAACATCCTCTTACGAGCCTCATGGAAGCCCTCTCTGCCGCTTTCGTCGTTATCATAGGCGAGGATTACCTTTTTACCCTTAAGCTCCTTAGCCTGCGTTGTAGACATCTTACAGCCTTGTGTACATGTAGCATTAAACCCAGCCGCACGTAAGCTCATCGCATCCAAGGGACCTTCAGTTACAATAACATATTCTTTGGTCTTATCGTAAGGGAACAGAATCTCTGAGGTCTTGATTCCATAAAGACTTTTACTTGGGTTCAAGTACTTAGGGTCCCTGTCAACTAGGGTTCTGGCTTGAAAGTAAAAAGGTTTACCTTCCTCCGTAAAGTACGGTATAATAATACGTTTAGCATAGCGACCGGTACTTCCCACAAAAAATTTAAAAGATAATAATTTACGTTCCTTAGCAAACTTAGAGGCAAGACGCTTGAGATTACTTGATGAATTGATATCGGATTTAGGATTTACCTCTAACCATTCCCTACTATCACCGTCAATTGTACGAGTAACCTCAATCGCTTTGTTCTCCACATTTAAAGTGGAGACGTTAAATAAATCGGCACCTGAGTTGAAAGCCTTTCTTTTCATGAAGTTCAGGGCGGAAGCGTAAGGGACATTCTCGATATGGGATACAAGGTGTATTAGATTGCCCTTCTCCCCAGACTTAAAACAAGTCCACAGACCAGTCTCCGTATTAACATAAAGCTTCTGTTTAGTGTCGTCCGTGAATATGGAGTTTACACGGAATTCCTGACCCGCCTCCTGAAACTCGGGGAAGTGTTCAGAAAGGTAAGTCTTGATTATGGAGGCTGGAACTAACATCAGCTACATAATAGCAGCTACAACTCCTAAAAAAACGCGCTATTACCGAGAAAAAATCGCTATAATAACTAATAAAGACTAAAATTATGTTTATAAATAAAGTATCCCCAAGTAAGATTAAAGTGTACGATGAATGTAAGCTTAAATACAAGTTTAAGTACATTGACTACCTCCCCGAGAAGTCTACCAATACAGATGCCTTGCAATTCGGCTCATATATCCACAAGATTTTTGAGGACGGGGTAGGCAGTACATCCACGGAGGAGCTAAACGAGATTGCAGAAGCCTTACGCTCTAACTACACTTTCGACAAAGAACGTGAGCTTAAAATTGAGAAGTGTATAAACAACTTCTTTGAGTTCAATAACTCTCTTTCTGGATGCGAACAAGTCTCAACGGAGCAGATGTTCTCGGTAGAGCTTAAACAAGGTTACGCCGTAAACGGCATTATTGACCGTGTAGTAAAGGGTACAGACGGAGGTTACCTTGTAATAGATTATAAAACAAGTAAAAGACCGTCTACAAAACGTGACCTGATAAAAGACCCACAAATGTTGTTGTACGCTTATGCAATTTCAGTCTTATACATGGTCCCTATTTCTTCAATTACGTTGGGTCATTATTACCCACACTTAAACAAGTTCGTACACCTTAAATTTACTGAGCCCCATGTATTAATGTACATGAAGAAGCTGACACAGCAAATTTGGGAGATTAGGAAGAAAAAAAAGAATGATTTCTTTCCGCAAGTAAACCAGTTCTGTGACTGGTGTGGATTCAAGGATATGTGCCCTAAACAAAACCCTACTACTCATTTAGCTGAGTATACTAAGGCACTTAAAAACAAGAAACCTAGACAAGCTAGAAAGTAGCTTCAGATTTCATTACGAAATACTTAGGGTCTTCATATATTAGAGGATAGTAATCCTCAATGCTGACCAGTTCAAAGAAGTTTCTTACTTCCCGTATACTATACTTGTGTTTTTTAGTATATGCTGATACAAGGGTAGATAACTTAAGAGGTCTTTGTGTTTGTAAAGACTTTAAGACTTTTTCTTGAAATATTTCAATGAAGTGTGTAGAAAACCTGTATCTCCATGTTTCTTTAAATTTTAAAGATAAACAGTAGTTTACTTGTTCCATGAACTCGCTAAGACGTATAGAATCATCCATAATTTATATTTTATATATAATATAGAGAAACCCTCACCAGTTCTGACACATAAAATGGGAAAAATTTTAAAAACCACATATTTGGGCACCACCAAGAAACTTCCTAAAAAGGAAGACATAGAAAAACAGGCGAAAATGGCACCTGATGGCTGTTTATTTACCTTCTACTATCGGTCTAAGACAGCTACGAATCTTAACCCTTTTATTATTATGATTTCTCCGAAATGGGTCGCTAAAAAAGGAGGCACTTATTTCACCGGTGTGAATTTGAACGACTTATCGTCAGAGACAGTGGAAGAAATTGTTCAGGAATTCGGAGGGTTACCAGTTGGTTCTGTATCTTATCAGGATATTTTGGCGGCTTCCTCAGATGACCCTAATTGCTGCGTCAGGACGTATAACGTAAATAAAGTACGAGCCCTACATAAAGTAGAGGCTTAAGACCATGGCTAAAAAGAAAGACTTTACCGATTTAGGAGACAAACTCGACAAACTTTTAGAGTTCATGGTGGCTGATGCTAATAAGACTACCAAAGCTAAGGGGGACGCAGAGAAAGCTGCGCAAGGTAGAAGGGATTCCCAGTCCCGAGAGAAGTTAGGCAAAGAGATAGAATCCAGTGAGAGAGCTGTAAAGGATAGCGTTATAGGGGTTGTAGAAAACACAGCTAGTTTAGTGGGTCTGACGGCTAGTATGGCAAGCCTGAAAGGAGTTTTGGGTGACCTTAAAGGTATGAACTCACGGGTCTCAAAATCTTTAGCTCAAGTACATTTATCCAACGAAGGAAGCTCCAAAACCCTGTCTAGATTTGATAACTCTAACACAGGGCTAAGTCAGCAAATAGAAATATTTGGTGACGCAGTTGACTTAGGTATGACTAGATTTTCAGACGATACCTTAAAATTTGCCACCCAACTAAAAGCTCAGGGGATAGGGCAGAAAGCTGTCTTAGCTGCCATGAGAAGCAATACCCAAGTGCTAGGTATGTCCGAAACCGCCTCTTTAGAGTTAGCGGATTCCTTAGTGTCTACAGCGGCTGAAAATGGCGATTCGATTGATGGATTAATCAGCGCCCTGGACAGTATGAAAGACGCGATGGTCAAAACTACAGTGGCTTTGGGTCCTGAAGCAGCTGCTAATATGCAACGTGTAGCCGCAATGATAGGGCAGCATAATAGTGGGCTTCAAGACGCAGCAGCCAACTTTGTAAGCTCTTTCCTAAATGGCACTGATGGCATGCTTAAAGCTGCTCAATTAGGAGTCCAATTTACTGGACAGGAAAGCACTGAAGATTTCGCCGCCAAGGTAGGGCAGTTAATGGATAAGGTTGCCGATATGACGGCGGGAATGAAGGGTGCAGGGTCTCAACCAGCCCTTGAGGGTCTTATGGCTGGATTTAAGCTGTCTTACGAAGATTTAAACCTAGTACAACAGATGGAAGGTGTTAGTTGGGCAACCGGTATTGTCAATGGTATGACCGCCCAAACTCAAGCAGATTTATCTAAGAATAGTTCGGACCAATCATATCAGAATGCTGCTCGCAACTCACAGAAGAAGGGTTTAACTGTTATGGAGGGCATCGCAAGTCAGATACAAAAGATTGGTTCGTGGGGAGGAGGTTACTTTGTAGGTATATTGGCTAGTTTAGGTTTTGTTGTTGGAAATTTAATTGCTATAAAAACATCGATTAGAGCTTTGGCTGCTGCTGGGGAGGATAGTCCACTGGACATGTTGCCTAAAAAAGGTAAGATGGGAAAAATGTTTAGCGGTCTTACAAGTAAGATGGGTAAGTTTGGGAACAAGATGAAGTACGCTAGTAACGTCTTCGGCAAAAACTTCCTAAGCATGTTTGGTGGTAAAGGGTCCACAACATTATTAAAGAAAGCTGGGGGAATCATCGCGAAAGGTGCTGGTAAAGTTCTGGGTCCAATCGCCGCTATCGCCACTGGTGTTATGAAAGCTAACGAGGAAGGTAAGACCTGGGTAGACGGTCTGAAAAGAGGAGCGACATCTATGGCTATCTGGGGAGCAGGTATTGCGCTGGCTCCCGTAACAGGAGGTGCGTCCTTAGTAGGTGCAGCGGCTCTAGATGCCCTAGCAGGTGATAGGATATCCGAAGCGCTCCCGGGAGGTGGGGAAAGCGTGAAATCCAAGCCGGAAAAACTTACTACTGCCCAACTAGCTAAAAAGACAACTGGCGTTATGACTTCGATGGGAGTTACTCAAGCCGCAGGATTCTCTCAAGATGAATTGGAAAGAATTGCTGCTTTAACCCAAGAGAACCTTAGGTTCAACGAGGAAGTAAAAGATATGACGAGGGAACAGTTGATTATGAAGAAGTCGGAGTTAGAAGCGAAGCAAGCTTCCCCTATAACCCTCTTCAGTAACTTCCTCGCACAAAACATGATAGGAATGAATACATTGATAACACAAAATGAAATAGCGAACGAACAACGCGCGGACCAAACAGGGGTTATCGCTAATGGTAATCAACCTGGTTACGAACCTATTGCAGCGGGAGGTATGTTGTAATGGCACCTGTCCCACCGCCTGCATCCCCCACAGACATCAACACCGCAGCACTTAATGCTAACTTAGGTGACGTTGAGAGATTTCAACTCAACCAAGCTATTGAGAGGCGAGGGGGTATACGTTTTAATTATGCCCCTACAAAAGAATTGGCAGCAA
>Ga0209337_1002708_pt1 | contig 12706 bp, 32 predicted proteins | sample LinPmetageLP53_FD_184044 | JGI IMG/M metagenome (GOLD analysis project Ga0209337, IMG submission 184044) | Marine viral communities from the Pacific Ocean - LP-53 (SPAdes) (version 2) | ecosystem: Environmental > Aquatic > Marine > Oceanic | place: Pacific Ocean | collected 2010-02-08 | reverse complement strand
CGACCAGATAAACAACTCCCTCATCGATGTGTGCATTGTATGTGACTTCAATGATGTGATACAGAACCTTCTTGATCGGACCCACGAGAGTGCACTGCAAACCGACAAGAGGTGCTAGGAAGGGTGACGCCCGTCCTTCAATCATCAGCAGCACTCCCGGGTCGTGACCTCGTAATGAGCGAGTCGAGACTGCAACTTCTCAATTGCACCTATAGTGAAGATGAGCTCGGTGAGCGGAAACCGGTAGACCTGCCCGAGGACTGGTTCGAGGGTGGCGGTGGCCAGGCCGGGCACTTTACAGATCCCTGTGATGTAGACTTCCCCGCGTGCAGAGACTTCTGACGAGAGTACAATGAACTGTGCGTCATGACCTCCCTTTACGAGGAACCTGAGTCCTCTGAGTGATGCAACCTGTCGTGCGAGGTTCTTGTTCTTTTCGTGTTGGTACGTGTCGGTGTGCGACATTATGTTCTCTCAGTTTGAAAGCATTTCTAGAAGTTTACCGCCGTTTTTTCGGTCAGCCCCAAGAGTTTTTCATGGGTGTGTTCTCGAGCTCTTCCTTGATTCGTTTGAGGTCCTTGATGAGGTTGTCCAGATCAGACTTGGTCACGTTGTTGAATGACGCAAGAGACAAACGAGACCAGCCGCAAGACAGAGTCAACTCGATTTGCTTGTTTGTTCCCGGTCCGTTTTCCCAGCCGTTGTAGGTAACCTTTCCTGTGAACTTCATTGTTCCTCCTGCCTTATGTGAATATCATAACACAGTTTTTGAGCCTTTACACTCAAAGCTTTTCTAGAAGTTTACCGCCGTTTTTTAGTCTTCGAGCCGTGCCACTTCTCCCTTCCAGTACTCGAGAACTTCGGGTCGGTGGGGGTGGTGAAGCTCTGCTGCCCTCGCCATCCCGGTGACGAAGCCTCGAATGTCCTTGACAGACTCAGGGAACCGAGCGTAAATCGAGACGACGTCCATTGTTCCACCGCCGTCGATGTCGTCGAGATCAACCGTTTCCGTGATCTCTTCTTTGATCACACCGCCGAACTTCTCGATGAAGTTGAGTGCTGACTCTCGAGTGACGCCTTCCATACGAACCTCGCCGAGGTCGTAATCAATGAGATCAATGTTGAGTTCCATGTTGCCTCCTTGTGAGAATATCTTAACACAAGTTTTGAACCCTTACACTCAAAGCTTTTCTAGAAGTTTACCGCCGTTTTTTAGTTCGTCAGGCACTGAGATCGAAGAAGAAAGCCTCAAGCCGTCGAAAAAGAAGAATCTTTTCTTCTTCAGACTGATCGAAGAAATTCGGGCGATCATGAAGTGATTGTAGCTCGGCAAGCATCGCTGTATGTGGTTTAAGTCGATCCAGACGGCGATAGTGGCTCAACAGCGCGCTGACGCTGCTGCCCTCCATTTCAGGATAGTACTCATCGTCTGCGATCAAGCAGCCGACTGCACACATTTTGTTGTCGGCGCCGCGGTATGCACATATTTCGCGAGCGCTCAGGGATGTCACCGACAGAGATTGAGACCCCTGATTTTTTAGGTGCGTCACGACATAGTTGTAGATTTCCTTAGCGGTCGTGAGTGTCTTGACGTGAGCGTTTTGCTCTGGTGTCATCAGGAGCCTCCTTCCTTGTGAGAATATCATAACACAGTTTTTGAGCCTTTGCACTCAAAGCGTTTCTAGAAGTTTACCGCCGAATCCACCATTCCATTGGTTTGTTCATTTTTTACACCATTTGCTGGGTGGACTCATCCAAGACAAGCCTGTAGGTGAGACCGTCGATAACGACGGTCTTTTGATCACAACCGGGCTTTGTTGCAGCAGCATGTTCTGCTTCGGTAAGACGCTTGCCGTCTAGATACCAGTGCTTGTTGCCGCTTGCAGATGAGCGACCCACTATGGAGAAGCCGTCTGCCCATTCAACAGCAGGGCCATCTTCTCGATGAAACTGGCCGTTTAGATACCACGCTTTAAAGCCGTCTGCCCATTCAACAGCAGGGCCAGCTTCTCGATGAAGCTGGCCGTCTAGGTACCACTCCTTGTCGCCGTAATCGTTAGTTGTGCAGGTTGGTTGACGACAAACTTGGAGTTGTTCGATAGTGATCTTTCTACATCTCAATGCATCGTAGATTCTGGACTCGCGAAGGTTGCGACCAGTTTGCGATCGCCGGTGTGCTAGTGTAACAGGCATTCCGTCAGTGTCGTCTACCAGTTCAGAAGTGATTCCGTATTCTTCAAGCATTTCTGAGATGAGATGTGCGACTGTTGACTTTCCGCTGCACACTTCACCGATCACAAGAATCTTGAGACCTTTGCGTTGCTTATCTGCCATTTCTTCTCTCCGCCTGAAAGCATTTCTAGAAGTTTACCGCCGTTTTTATCGAAGCAGCTCAGCACCTTCGTCTGAGTACCAGACTCCGTTCAGGTAGAAGTCAAACATGTCCTGGCTTGTTGCGAAACCTTCGTACAATACACCGTGAAGTATTGTTTCTCTCGAGAGGCGAAGCGACACAGGCGGGTTTCGGTTGAACATCTTTGTCACCGGGACGCCGTCTTCCCACATGTCGCTCGTCCACTGTAACGTGACATGCTGGTCACGGTCCAGGGTACACACAACTTGCTTCGCGGCCGTCGCTCGAGAAAGTTCTTCGTAGTAAGAGCGAATTGCTGCTTCGGTATCCATTTCGTCCTCCTTATGAGAATATTTTACCACAGTTTGAGAGACTTTGCACTCAAAGCGTTTTTAGGGTTTAGCCGCGGTTTTTACCAGACGCCAATAAACTCGATCAGAACTTCCTCCAGGATATCTAGCTATTGAAGTCATGCCTTCGGCCATCCCCAGATCGATGTGGTACTTGATCATTCTAACGTTATAGTCGAAGTCGTTGTCGTGACCTTGACTAACCGCGCGCTTCAGACTTTCAGCATTCAGCTCAATTGTCTTTTCCTCACCGTCCTCTCCGCGCTTAACCACCACTGCGTGCATAGCCGTCATCCTTTTGCGACGACTGTCATCAAGAGCCAGCCGAGGCAGAGGTCGAAGGTGAGGTTGTCGGTGACGTCGGGAATCCAGCCATCATCGATGGGTGCACCGTTGTCGATGGGTCCCCATTCCGGGTGGACCGACTCAATCCGACCGGATCCGTGAATCCTCCCGGAACCCTCTGCCAGAAGGAGGTACGACATCCCAGGTTCGGCCTTGAAACAAGGGCTCGTGGACATGTGCTTCCCGTGCTCAATTGCTTCAGTGAGGGTCATTCGCATCGTTCTTCCTAATCGTTGAAAACAGTGGTACGAATGACGTTTCCGTCGTAGTACCCGAGGTAGGTCTGAAGGTCACGGGTCGCACCACATGGGTCCAGCTTCATCACGCATTCCCCTTTCGTTCCCGTAAGCTTGAACTGAACGGGCCACGGAACTCCTGGAGGCCAGCCCAGCTCTGATGCTTCTGCAGTTCCGCTGATGAGTACCTGAACGGAGTACGGGTCGTTGTCCCAGTCAAAGAGCCTTGAGTTGACGTCTTGCATGTTTTCTCCTACTCGAGAACTGATTCGTTGAAGTACTCACCCCGAGCGACCAGCTTGAGTTCGATCTGCTCGATAATCATGTGGATCTGAGTCATGAGGTCCATCGAGGCATTTGAGCACTGTGCTCGCCACATCGCCTCTGTCTGCCCGGCGTGCATTTCAGGAGTTTCCTCAAAGAGCTTTCGCATTTGAAAGTCGAAGTGGTCTGTGACTTGCAGGACGAGATCTTCCATTGGGATTGTTTCTGAGATTGACATGGCGTTTCCTTCCTTGTTGAGAATATCATATCTCAGTTTTTGAGAGTTTGCACTCAACCCAGATTAATCTGTAACAAGATCAATCGAATCAAGGTTCTCTGGCCAGAAGTCGTAAACTTCATTGCTACCGTTAACGCGTTGAACTTTCAGGTAGGGACTGTGATAACCGATGCCTGGGGGTGGACCGCATTCGGTGATTACACCAACAAGGGTGACAGTATGCTCGTTGTCAGGTTCCCAACTCCGCCGCATGGTGCCACTGTGGTCATCGTTTTCACGCCACTTTAAAATGGCACCCGGTTTGATGCCTGGAATAAACTCCATCTTGTCACGGTCGTAGATCATTTCTAGCTCCAAGTGTTAGGTAGCGGGGGAAATTGCTTTCGAACAGCAGTGCGGACATTCGGGTCAGAACAAACAGCACGGAGCTTTCGAAGTGCCTTTCTTCGGGCTCGCCTCTTAGCCCAAGAGGTCTCACCGCGAAACTGAGAAGAACGGCTTTCTTGAAAAAGTTCAACTGCTTTTGCCATATCTGGGTCGTTTTCCTTCAACCAGTTAGCAATGATTTTAGCTCGGTGCGATTCGTGCCAGCGAATGACGGGCTTGAGCAGTCTGTAGATGGCGTCTCTAATCATGCTTTATCTCCTTGTGAGAATATCTTATCTCAACTTTTGAGTCTTTGCACGCTTAAGAACTCTTAAGAGTCTTAAGATTTCTTTCCTTTCTGCTGCGAGTCGAAGTCGAGTAGCTTCTGCGGCGTCGGCTGTTAGATCGATTACACTTGGGTCAATGATCTCAATGAGCCCGCCGTCATGCTTATCAAGTTCCCAGCACAACGATCCTGAAGCGCTTCTGCTCCTGCTCCCACCGATATTTTCTCCGAACAGAACTACTCTGTTTAATACTGGAAAAAACTCCGGGAGATCGATCTCTGCGTCATCATAATCTTTGTAGAATCCTTCGATTTCCACCGGCCCAAACTCGTCGTGGTTGATCGAATCAATCTTAATAAGACACCACAGTGGCTCGATCTTCATCCCCCGTGCCCTCGAAGGACGGCGCTTGAGCGCATTGTTTCTCTGATTGTTGTACGACTTAAAAGCGTAACTTGTTGTAAACAGTTTTCCTTTTGAATATTCAAGCAAAGCATTTTTTACTGAGTCGGATTCAGACTTAAACTTTTTATATGCAGCTCGATAAGAATCTTCACCTGTTACTTTAGAAAAAATCATTGTTCTACCTCCTTGTGAGAATATCTTAACAAGCGTAGATTAAGTTTGCACTATTCCCATCGCAGGTACTCGTGCACCTGTCTGGATCGCCTCCAGCGCAACCAGCGATTCCACCACATCAGCCCAGTCTTCGTTCCAGTCTATATCTGATGAAAAGAGTTCGATCACTGTACGACTAGGATCATTTGCAAGATAGATCCTGTGAGCATTATAAGTATCTCTTACTCGTTTAAGTTTAGGGCTCGGGTCCGGTTGAATAACGGCCTCCACTCCAATAAGCGGGGTCGGCAGCCGGCTCTGCGAGTACCAATCGTCATCCCACACATCGATTGAAACGACTAAGTCGACAATCGTTCCGTCACGCTTTAGACTTGAGCACCAGACTCTGTCACCGATCTGTACAGGAAGCTTTGATTTTTTGAGCACAAAGTTAATCAACCGAGAACGCTCTTTTTCAATTAGAATATGCTCTGCATCGTTGTATAAAGTTTCAGTTTCGTGTAGAGTCTCGCGTCGCTTAATCTCGTTGATCCGGTAACCTTTAAGAAACTCTTCACTTAACGTTGGGTTAGAATCGCATTTTTCGCTACTCATATCTTGCTCCTATGTCATTTTCTTTTGAACGTGCATTATAGATGCTTCCTTTACACTTCAGCGATCCAATGAGTCCCGGGACTGTATGTTTTGTTAAGACTTTCAATCCACGCGATCGCGAGGTCAAATTCAATCGGCTCGCTGTGCCCAGTCGCTTTTCCAATCTTCCAGTGAATGACAGCCAACATCACTCACCCCACTCTTCATCATCACATTCGAAAGACCAAGAAGCCCTGGCAAGTGCTGCAGTAACTGCAGATCGAACCCGGTTGTCAGCGAGGTTGATTGCCCAGTGGTTGGCCTCATCAAGGACCAGCTGGACTACAGCTGCCTCAAGGTCTTCCGTAAGCTTTGCAATCTCTTGATCTGTCATTGTATTTCCTAGAGTGTGGTTCCGTGAACCTGGTTGTATGCCTTGATCAGATCACTCAGCGAGACAAAGACAGCATCGTCGTCGTGAACGGCGTTGAAGTCCATTGCCTCGTTCAGGTGGTCTTCGCCGTCCTGAGTAAGAAGAGCGATGGCAGTGTCTTCAGCCCAAGCGTAAGTGGAGTCGTCGCTGAAGACAACATAGGGACCGTGAGAGAAGCGCGAAGAGGGGTCGTTGATATCAGCCATGTTGGCCTCCTTGTGAGAATATTTTATCACTGTGAATGTGAGTTTGCACTCAGCAGGGTTCTCCAACGAACCCGCGATCAATGTCTACAATGATCTGTTGAAGAATCTCTTTTAGATGGTCATTGGTCAAGTCGTATTCATCCATGAGATTGTTAAGCTCTGTTTCGATTCGACTAACAGCAACTTCGATCTGTTCATCGGGAGTCATGTTTATGCCTCGAGCGCGCTTGAGTGAATGAAGAACCGACCGTCGGTGGCCTCGACATTGGCATCGAGCCACTTGACCAAGTCGGACATGTTCATCAGAGAAATGGCGAACATCATCTTGCCGTACGCTTCTTCGTTGATGCCCTCGTCGTCATCAAGGGCGGAGAGAATGAAGTCAGTGAGTGGATCGTAACGATCTGGCATGGTGTCTCCTTGCTTCTTCGACCATTTCCATTAGGTCCTTTCGCCAGACAATCGTCTCGCCTGTCTCGTCGTCAGTGAGGTGGATCTCGAGTGAGCCTCCACAACCTGTCGTTGTGTCGATGACTTTGTTTCGCGTGATAATGATTCCGTTCTTGATCATACCGGCTCCTTTGTTTGAATGGTTCCGTCCGACATTTGACGAACTGTGCAGACTTCGACTTCTTTGCATGAAGTTGTGTAAACGATACAGGCATTTTCGGAGTAGGCTGCACAAATAGACGTGCAGGTCGTCTTTCCGGTCTTTTCTTTCTCAAGACAGGGGTTCATAGACTCCCAAACTGCACCGTAGACAATGAGTCCTGTCAACCCAACGATACTGACGATGCAGATCCATCCAACAGGCGATGCGATGTTTCGAAAACGGTCAATGTTCTTCATGTCATCTCCTTACCTCTTTATCTTATCACAGCTAAAGAGATTTTGCACACAGTCAGCTAAACTTTGCAACTTTGTTCAGAAGGCTGCCACAATTGTCAGCGTATGTTGGAAGTGGGCCACGACCTCGAGCCGATTCGACACAGTCAGCAAGACCTTCGCGGTCTGCGGTATCGAGCCACTTTGAATAGCTTCCGTCATCATCACGAAAGAACATGTCGACATATGAAGTACCGTCGTATGCTTCCTTGTTGAGGTAGTTCTTGTTGAATGCGTCCACGACTTCTTCGGTCGTCGCGTTGAGCATGTACCATCCGTTGATGTTTGCTACCCAGTGAGCAGCTGCTTCTTCGAGCGTCATTTCTATCTCCTAACCCAGGGTGACGTGAGGCATAAGCTTGTTGACCTCAGCGATGTGCTTCGCCCAGACTGCCTCGTCCATCGGATCCTCGCCGTACTTGTCGCTGATCAAGCTGTAAAGCTGATCTCCGACAATGTCGTTGACAGTTTCAGCGTCATTGTAGAGTTCATCTGCCAACCATCCACCGATATCTCGGACACCGTTTCGCTTTGCCTTCTTGATCTTGTTAGCGTATTCTTCCTGCATAAACTCGCAGTATCCCATCTCGCCGACTGCGGTCTGGACGTGGTTAACAATGTCTGAGTAGCTGTTGATTCCGTACATGTTTTCATTCCTTTGTTTGGGACTTTCTTATTTTACCACTGTGTGTGTGAGTTTGCACTCAAGAGAAGCGCAACTGACATGCGTCGAGATTATACTTTTCCAAGATTTGACCAACTGCTTCGTTTGCGTGGCTCACGCGAATGCTGAGAGGTGCTTCCGTCACGTTGTCATGAACAAGATCGTAGTACTCTTCCCGGAGGCGCCAGTGCATGATTCCGCTCTTCGGGTCTGGGGCTGGACTGTAGAGGATGTCACACGCTGCCGGAGAGTCGTACTGGGTGTAGTCCAGCGGAAGAAGCCCGCCGGCGCGCCGGGCGGCCATGGCGGCTCGCAGCTGACGTCGCGAGGAGTGAAGGAACCGTAGTCGAGCAACAGAGCTAACGTCTTCGTAAATGCCTCGTTCGTAAAGGCTTCGGCGCTCGGAAACTCGAGTCTGAACAGACTCTCGGACCAGATCTTCGAAGTCATCCTCTGCAAGGAGACTTTCATGAAAGAGACCCCAGCGGGTGCTGTTTCGAATCGAGTCACATCGGTCCAGAACAATCTTCTCAATAGCCTTTTCATCAAGATTGCTGTAATCAAACTTCTTTCCCATAGTTGTCCTCCTTTGTGAGAATATCTTACTACGCTTAAAGTGAGTTTGCACTCTACTCATTACCCAAGACGTAGAACTCTTGTGGCACCCTGACGACATGACCATGACCGACAGTGATGACTGCTTGATTATTGCTATCAATGGTCATGAATCTTTCGACGTCTTTCTTGATAACGTGCTTTCCGTACGCTTCGTACTCAAAGTCCTTGACCATTCGAATCCACTTCTTTCCCATGATCATCTCCTCAGTACATGCTTGCACGAGGAACTTTGTAGTCCTCACACCACTCGTCTTCGAATCGAGAAGCAGCAGCGACAAGCTCTTGATGTGCCTCCTTCCATTTAACAATTTGCTGCTGGAGGTTTTCGATAGCCTGAGCTGCAGATCGAACGTTCTTGTCAAGAGCCTTCTTTGCCTTCTGCTTTCGCTTATCGAGCTGAGCATTTACCTCGTCTGGCGTCGGAATAATCTGATGACCGAACTTTTCCAACGTAGATTTGATTTGACGATGGGTGTCCCGAGTTGATCCACGAGTCCAGTATGGAAAAAAACTGCAGTTTTCCAAGAGCTGGTAGTAGGCACTGTGTCGGTATTTTGGATCGCGATGCACGGTGATGCCGTCGTCCACACAGAGTGCCATGACCCACGCCATCTCTTCCGCGGACAGAGTCAGGGCGACTTCCTTGTTGGCTGCCTCGATCCGAGGCGCGTAGAAGGGCAGAATCTCGTGATAGGTTGCGCCAAAGTCTTCGGGTTCAGCTCCCGAGAATCCATTTGTCTTGTGAAGCTCGTTGCAGTTGTGGCTCGACCAACGCTTCTGTTCATGCAATGAAGGGAACACATGTCCAGAGAACTCACGTCCGTAGACAAAGCGGATGCTGAGTGGATCGTCGGTGCACTTATCAAGACCGTGCTTTCTTCCGATTCTTCGGATCACAGTGGCATGACCCTTGACAGTCTTGCAAAAAGCCCTGAACTCAGTTTCAGTAAGTTGAGGAGCAATTCCAGTAAGCATTGTAAACTCCATGCTTGGGGCTTTCTTATTTTACCATGTTTAGTTTGAGTTTGCACTCAGGTCATTGAACCATCATCTCTTGCAGCTGTTCCACAACGTAGTTGTAGTCTTCAGTTGCAGCCTTGTCATCCACGATCATGTCAACCAGATCACAGATGCGAGCATTCGCATCTTCGGCCGAGTTGAAGGGCTCGGTCCGCGCAAACGAGCCGGGCGGGTAATCAAAGTCAATGGGTGCGTCATCTGGATCCACACCGGCATCCTCGGCGGCCGCATGTCTGAAGCGGTTTGGGATTCGCCAAGGGAAGTTGTTGTGGGTGGAGCCATTGAGGTAGACCTTCTCACCGCAATCCATCTCGAAAATCCAAGCTCCTGCTGCATCGTTATGGCCGTTCATTGGGCACGATTCCCACTGGAAGCAGCCCATCTCACCGTCCTTGAGCCGAACAACACGGTCATTGCCCTGGAACTGGGTGGCTTGCCTGGGGTGGTTGTTGAAGGTTTTGTAGTACGCCATTGTAACTCCCTTTTTCGGTTACTTTCTTATTTTACCATGATGAGGGTAAGTTTGCACTCAATCAAAATCTGCAAAGCCCCAGCTGCTTTCGTTCCCACTGCCGTTCTTGGTAGTCGTCCCAAGCGCCGTCGTCGATCAGCTCCAAGTCGTGTTCGTAGACTTGCATCTCCTGCCCGTCCTCATCGAATCGAACAACCACGCCCTCACCGTACTCCTTGCCCAGAACAGTCCCTTCACCGTAGTTCCAGTGACTTACGCGATCGTTGATGTCAAACATTTTAGTCTCCAATTGAGTAGCTGCCTGTTTCTACGACCACAGTGATCGTCTTGTTCTGTCCGAGCGCTTCTTTCTCGCGCCAGTTGATGTCACCTGCATCCAGAACATCAGTGTTCTCAGTGAAGACGATAGTTCCGGACGGAAACAGACCGATGAATGCGCCCAACACTGCTTTTGCCTTTGCCTGCGTGGTAGCAGAGTGTGAACGAAGAGGGGACATCCGAAACTTGAGGTGATAGCCAGTTCGATCGTGCCACGCCTCTTGGGCAAGCCACCCTCCGATACCTTCCACAATTACGTCGCTTCGACTAAGATAATCAGTTCCGACATGCTCGTCCCAGATTTGAGCGATCTGAATCATGAGGTCAAGATTCGCAGGATTAATGAGGTTCTTAACAGTGTAAGGTTGGAGGTTTCCGCGCATTGGTGCGTCCTTTGTGTTGTCAAACATGTCTCTGTGAATGGTCATTTCTTCCTTACTTCTTTATCTTATCACTGTGAGTGAGATTTTGCACCCAAACTTTCTTAGCAATGCAAAGGATCAGCCATTTTTCGACTGGGCACAGACAAGAAGTCTCTCGATCCATCCTCTTCAACAACCATTGCAGTCAACCTACCGCCGAAAACAGCACCAGTGTCGATGCCTGTGGCGTGATCGAAGTGAGCCACACCGTTGAGGAAGGGTTCGTGACCGAAGACCACGTGGCCAAATCGTCCATCATGAGTCTCAGCCCAGAAAGGATCGTCTGGCCCTTCAGTTCCGAGCGACATCATCCGGCCGGTCTCGTGATGGACATGACGAGTTCGAAGAATCTGACTAAACTTCTTCTTTCGCTTTCCACCGAGAGATCGAGCCTCTTCGAGGGTCTGTGGAAACTCAGTCATGTTTCCTGGGATACCGCCATGGACGACGAGGATGTTGTGATCCTCAATCCGGTGGAAAGGCACAGCGGTGTTGAGAAACTCGATGTCCTCATCATTGAGCTGATCTGTGATTTCTCGAAGCTCAGGCGAACGATCAGACATTGACTTAGCGGTGTCGGGCCGTTCGACGCAGTTCTTCCGAAACCGACGATGCTTTTCTTCGTGGTTACCTTCGACCAGTGTGATGTCGTGTGTACGAGACATTTCTCGAACGAACTGCACAACTCGAGCACTGTCTGGGCCTTTGTCGACGAGATCACCGACAAAGACCACCTTGTCATCTGGCTTTACCAGGATGCTGAAGAGTTTCCACAGCTCGTTGAACATGCCGTGAACGTCTCCAACAATAATGTGTCGTGGCATGATACCTCCCGACTCAAAAAGTTTGTTTAAAAAAGACCATGTGGAAGCCCTCCACCGCAACCACCACAAAGATAGAGCATGTATACCCACCCGAAGAGAGCGTGAATCGCAGCCCATCCAACACTTGCGTTGAGCGTCCAGCTGCAATAACCAGCAAGTGCGCACCCAACGAGGCGGAATCCCTGATCGCCAGCCGGAATGCTGACCTTCCTCGATCCGCTGTTGCTATTACCTTTACTACTATTAGCCATTGTGGCCTCCTTATGGAAATATCATAACACAGCGAATGAGAGTTTGCACTCAATACATTTTTTTACAAGCCTGCGAGCTCTTGCCAGCGAGATGATTCTGTGAGCATAGATGGAATGATCACAGCCCAAGAAGGATCATCGACGCCACCCCATTCAGTCGCCTTTGGGACACCGTTCTGCTTATCTTCTGGTACTGGAATGCCAGCAACTGAAGTCAGACTGAAACCTCCGGGAAACGCAGTAGCTAGGGCGTAGAGTCTACCTTCAGACTTCGCTTGACTTAGCTCTGGGTTGCTGTCGACAAAACTGTTTTGGTCTTCTGTCGAGCGCACAGGATCGTAAGGGAAAACCAGTAGTGTAGCGACATCAGCAGTAAAATCCGTGATTGGCTGACTTGTGTGAACCTCTGCCACTTCAACAGGTTCCATATGTTTAGTATCAGGATTGAAGTCTTCCTTTGAACCCGGCTTGATAGTCGCGTCCTTCAGTTGCATCGCGACCTCGATTGGCGCAACGAGTAGAAACCCATTGTCTACACCAAAGTCAACTGGGATACCACCGCCTGAATCTGGAATACTCTCGCTTCTAATCTTTTCGTTGATCATGTCACGTGTAATGTTTCCAGAAAACACAGATCCCTTTCCAGGTGTCTGGTGTGTGCCGATGTGGTCATACACCATATCGCTTGCGATGACAATCTTTCCGTCTTCTCGATGAATCGTCGTGAACACACCTTCTTCTTTTACAGAACTCATTCTTTCTCCTTTATTTCTTTGCCAGTGTTGGCTTTAGCCACAGACCCGTGTCTTCGAACAGCGCATCGAAGACCGTGCATCGAAGACCACACATGAACCGCATTGCCTGCGGAGTAGAGAAAGTGAACATCTTGTTCAACTCTTCTCGAGTGCGCTCGATTGACACAGTCTTCATCATAGACCGCCAGTTTCTGGGGTCACTGACCATCTCCTCGATGTCAGAGTGAAAGACCAGGCCCTTCGTGAC
>Ga0209337_1002707_pt1 | contig 12707 bp, 25 predicted proteins | sample LinPmetageLP53_FD_184044 | JGI IMG/M metagenome (GOLD analysis project Ga0209337, IMG submission 184044) | Marine viral communities from the Pacific Ocean - LP-53 (SPAdes) (version 2) | ecosystem: Environmental > Aquatic > Marine > Oceanic | place: Pacific Ocean | collected 2010-02-08 | reverse complement strand
GCCAATCGTACTTCCGTTTGTTCCTTCAATTTGTCATGAAAAGCCAACACTCTTTGATTGTTGGTTGTTTCATTCGCTACTGCTTGTGTTCTATTCTTTAATCCCATATTATCACCATATTAGTTCTGTTGCTTCTATATCTATTCTTGCTCCCTTTGCTGTAGTCCACGCTTCCAACAACTCTTTCAAGTTGGAAGAAGACTGACACATAAAGCGAGTCTCTTTTGTTCCAATGTGTAGTTTAGCCAAAAACTTACCCATATCTCTTTCATTCTCATTCCAAGTAATGAAATCTACACTGCTTAAATCCACAATGTAACTTGTTTGTTTTATCAAATATTTATCTATAATTTCTTTCATGTTTTATCTCCGTAAGGACAGGGCTTTGCACCCATTTGAACATCTATTCTTATCCTACAAGTTTATGTTTACACTTGCCATGCGAAGGGAATACCACAGACCCTCAGGAATAATCAAAACCAGTCAAAGTTTTCCTCCACTTCTTGTGAAACTTCGACTACTGCACCCATTCTTTCTAAGCAATAGATACCAGACGCATTCACCGTTACAGGCTGAGCATCCCCATCAACTACTCTTTGAGAAGTTCTTCCAACAACATAGACTTCTGAACCAATGCCGAAGTCGAGCGTTAGATTAGATGGAATCCAAAACGTAGTGATTGCATCATCATCGTAAGAAGCACTAGCATTCAAATCAGATAGAGTTAAGATTCTATTACCGTTAGAAGTAGGAGTCATAACCATATTAACTACAGTTCCTTGAGTAATGATAAATCTCTCCTTAGCAGGTAGAGCCTGTCTTGTTTGATGCACTCTTTCTAATTCTACCAAGTCTACAACATGGCTTTCAAAGTTATCACTAAGAGCCGCAGTAAAATCATAAGCACCCATATCTCTGTAGTTGTCTCCTTCTACATCGAGTTCGGTATTGAGTTTTAGACTCTTAATAGTCGTGTCCTTAGCACCATACAAATCAGTACCGCTAGAACTTTCTACACATAGGAAATGAACCCATTCAAACGTGTTCGGGGCAAAGTCTACTCCCGCTTGATTCTTGTAAGAGAAGTTATACTGTTTGAACTCATTAGTCCCGTCTACAGAACCAAAGAAAACACCACTTCTACGCATTTGCTCCTTAGGCAAAGGCTTACCGTAGTTTTGGTTCTTTCCACCGTTCATGTAAGTAGCCGTACCATCTAGAGGAATAAAGATTCTTTCATCTTCTAGAGTTTCTGCACCTTCGGGTAAAGCACCTACAACCTTTTCTTCATAATTACCGTTAAAGTAACGAGATACCGTGTATTTGCCTAGAGCATTTTCTACTGCTACAGCAACAATACCATTTTCAAGAGCGTTATCTGCATCTCTAAGGTATTCTTCCTTTGCTTTGTTTCTGTTCCAAGACATCATATCTCTTGGAGCCTCTAATGAGACAAAGAAACCAAATGCTGCTTTGTAAAAAGAGTCATTACTGGTTGATGTATTGCCGTTACTATCGGTCTTCTTCGCTCGGTTGGCATTAGCGACAAAATTTCTCCAAAGACCCTTACCTAGTTTGTTAGTTTCTTCAATATTATTCTGTTCGCATAGTTCAGAGAACTTTGCCATAGCATCTTCTTGGGACATACCCAAGACTTCTGCGCCTTTTTCAATTTCTATTTTCAATGTTTCTTCCATTTTTTTTTCACCTTGTTTTTTTGTTTTTTTGTTTTTATAATAACTGACCCATCATCCAAGATACGAGTACCTTTGGGGTCATGCTATTGGAACGCCATTCACTTTCTCCTATTGTTCTTAGTAGTTTGAATTTAAGATTGCTGTCTAATCCTTCTGAATTAATGACAACATCATGCAGACCATTACAGATATCTCTGACTGTTCTGCCTTGATAGAGTAACTCATGAATTTCACCTAAGACTGTTGTATTTTTATTGATAATTTTATTTAGTATATTTTCATAATCTTCTAAGGAAATAGTTACTTGTTTTGAGAGAGTAGTGTTACTAGATTTAGCGGCTTGCAACTCGGTTATCGCTCTCCTCATATCACCTTGCATAGAGTATATAAACGACCCCAAATCTTCCTGAGAGAAGTTACTCAGTTTTTCGCTTTTTATAATACTATTTAGCACAATTAACATATTATCACTTGATAATGGACTAAATAAGTAGTTAGCACATCTACTCTGTAGAGCAAATATGATTTTGTTTCTATCATTACAAGTAATAATGAATCGAATATTATCAGAATATCTTTCCATAATACGCTTTAATGCGTTTTGTGCATCAGTAGTCATTCCTTCTAATTCATCTAGTAAGCAAATACGAAAGGGAGCCCCACCAATAGTTCCGCTTTGGGCGGCTTGTTTAATTGTAGTTCTTACGTTTTCTAATCTTCTATCATCAGAAGCGTTGATTTCTAAGAAGTTATCAGTAAAGTTATCTCCGAGTATCTCTCTTCCTAGAACGATACCTGCGGTTGTTTTACCATTTCCACTATTACCATGAATAAGAACATTAGGCATATTGCCTTCTTCTTTCCATGATTGAGCGTCTAGAACAAAGTTATTCTGTCCTATAATTTCTTGTAGTTTTGTTGGTCTGTATTTTTCTGTCCATAACATATTTATTCCTCCATAGTAGATTTAAGTTTTCTGAGGCTGAGTTCTTTTCTGGTTATTCTTCTGTAAGAACGGTGTCTATTGTTTTCTTTTCTACTCTCAATATAGCCCATCTCTTCCATATACATCAAGAAAGCAGTGTGGGCATCAGTACCTATATTGTCGATAGCAGGATGACACATCTTTCGTATCTTCCCGAGAGTTCTAAACTCATCGTCTATTGATAGAAGCAATAAAGCATACTCAGTCTTCATGTATTCGTTTTGTATTTCTCTGAACTTTCGATTCAACTCTATAGTTAATTCTACATTGTTTAGAAAACCTTTTCTGCTAATTAATTTAAAATCATATTTCATTCTTTTCATCTCCAAATTGGAATAAAGACTTGTATTGTAACTCAATAGGAGCAAGTCTTCTTCTTCTTTTCTTTTCTCCTAACTTCAGGATTCTACAATCCGTATTAGACAATTTTGTTTTTGCCCACTCTCTGAACTGTTCATCTTTCATCAACTGCTTGAGAAGTTTGGGGTTCTTCACTCCCAACTTCTTAGAAAGATAAGGTATCTTTGAGTATTGTTTACGAGTAGGCATACTCAATCTACCTCTGTTATTACCCATATGAGTATATGCTAACATCTCATAGAAGTATCTTTGACTCCACTTTCTCTTAACCACCCCATCAACAAAGATTAATCTGTTAGGGTGCATATTCTCACTTAGCCACGTTAGTATCTGTATATCAGAAGGCTTGTTGAAGAGAAGCAAGTCCTTTACTAAGTCTCTATCTGTGCTTTTAAGGAACTCCATAACAAGAGAATATGTGTCTTTTTCATATGAAAAAGGTTCTTGACTTCTAGGGGCTAGTTCTTTTATTTGTTCTGATAAGTGTTTCTTAGCACCTGCTCTTTTAATTTGACACATTGCTTTTATTTCCTTAGGAACAGACTTCTCGCTGATTGAAGTAAGAACTACTTGGCCTTTGTAGTGTCTAAGAACAGACAAGATACTTGCTTTATCAGGCTTGACGTGTATATCTTCTATAATAATACCCTGCTCAATAGGTATAGAATCAATGTTATAATCAATATCATTAGCATAGAAGATAATAGGGTTGTCTATTAGGCTCTTGGCCTTCGTAGTTTTACCTGTTCCTGTCTTTCCTGTTATTAGTATTGGTCTTATTTTATTCATACTGGTTAATCCCATTAAGATACCCCTTTATTTTTATTAATGATTCTAACCCATCAAGGGTTTTGTGTTTTTTGTTTTTGATTATTGCAACACAGGCAACAAAGTCCTCCCATTTAGAATCAAAGGAAGGTAAGTTCTTCGGCACAATATCTGCTATCTTTTCTAGATTCCCAATCCCACCTATTGTTAGGATAGGTCTCGGTCTAGTCTTACTTTCTTTTAACTTAAGACCACAAGTAATACTGTAATACATAAGAAGGTCTCTTTGTATGGCCTCTAGAAACTCTTTATCTCCTCTTATTACTAAAGAGAGACGAACTTCATAACCAATAGAACTTCTATCATTAACAGATATATTTAGTTTCATTTTGGCAATTGACAGTAGCATTCCAATTATCATGTCTTTACTATACATGACTCTCACTCACCACTTCGCCGTGATAGTCTGCTTTATATCTTAGGAACTTAAAACCATCCATAGTGTTTCTTTTAACAAGATATTCAAAACTGGTTTTTCCTGCTAATGCGATTGTTATTGTTGTACCTTGATAGTGATTCAACATACTTGCTAAATCCTCATCCACATAAGATGAAAAAACCATAACATTGCTTTCAAATCCTGCCTGTAGTAGCCTTATTCTAGTTCCATCGACCAGTAATTGTACTTCTTCATCGGTCAAATTACCATAGGCAAAGAAATTGTAACAAGTAACGCCCCCAAACTTACTAAGCATCTCGTTGAGTTCAGGAAAATCAAACATATTAATCACGAATAAACTCTTCATTCTCTTTCCAGTAGCCCTTTACCTCTTTGTTTGTTTCCAACCAAAAGATATGTGCGGCACTAATACGGCTATGTCCCTTCGCTATCGCATTGTGTTCGGCGTTGGCTATAATGTTACCTACGGCAGTCTCAATCCATTCATAAATAAAATTCTTAGCACTTCTAGAAATCTGCATATCCGTTTGTTCTTTGATAATACTAGTAATGTTGATAACGCTTCTTGTACTCTTTCTTTTGGGCTTTTCTATTACAGGAACAACATACTTTCCTGTTTCAGAATCAATGTAAGGACATTCATCTATCTTTACTTTAGTCGGTCTTCCTTGTTCTTGAGTGATATCTTTTAAGTGAGCGTACCCATCTTCTATTTTTATACAACGATATGTCTTAGAATCAATAACAGTCATAGTATGTTCTTGAATCACTTTAGAGCCTCCACGTCTTCTTCCGTGTTAATATCATTGACAAACTTATCATCTCGTATTCGCTTGCAACGTGGGAATCTCAGTCCAGTCTTCCCATTAGCATCTTCCGTAACTAAATCAGCAGTTACTTCCAAAACAATTCTAGGGGAGAATGAATAGGTATCATCCTTATAATCAACAATAATCTTTCTAAGAGAACTGGTTAGTCTAAGTAATTCAACATCGCTAAATCCTGTTCCAACCCAACCAACCGACATAAAGCCTGTGTCTGTATCGACTCCCATCTCAAACGTAGCGAATACGTTTGCCTTTGCTCCTTGACCGTATTTAGCAGACAATATAACAACATCTAATTCTATTCTAGGGGGCTTATACTTAGCCCAACCTGCACTTCTTTTAGCAGGTTCATAAGGAAGAGAAGCGTCTTTTACTATAATGCCCTCAAATCCATCATTAATCGCTCTATTGTAGAATGCCAATACATCCCCGCCTTCTTGCATTCTATGTGCTTGGTCGGGTAAATGAATAAACTTCTCTAGTCTTTCTGAATAGGGGAGGTTTAGGATAATCTCATCGTTAATCTTCATGCAATCGAAAATTACCCACTTGACTTTTACTCTTTCCATAGCCTCTTGAACATTCTTTGAGTGGACTCTAGTTCCCATTAATTTATGTTCGGCAGGAGAACCATCGTCATTGATAGGATATATTTCCCCATCTAGAATACAGTTCTTTAGAACATATGATTGTGCAGTTTCTACTACATCTGGAAATTGTTTTGTTACAACTTTGCCCTTTCTATTGAAGACGATTACATTACCGTCATCAATATGAATTTGATATCTGTTACCATCATACTTGTAATCTACAATCTTATTAGAAGGCCACTTATTCATAGGAACATCCTTTGCCAGCATAGGTGCTACAAAGGAACCATGCTCTAAATTAGGTACTGGTTCTTCTCCCATTTCATAGTATAGAATAGCATTACCGATTGTACAAGTTGCAAGGTGTTTCTTAACAACACCCAGTTTCTTACTGTATGTCTTAGCAAGAGCCTTTACTACTAGACCTCTATTGATTCCATTTCTAGGCTTTCTAAGCAAATACTTGAGGAACCATTTTCTCTCAAGAGCAGACATACCTAGTATTGTGCCTTCAAAAGATACGAACTCATCTGAGTCAATCTTACTATAGTTCTTAGTTAGAAGTGTCTTAATTGATAGAAGAGAGTGTCTATTAGTGCCTTCTGCCGAAGAGTCCCAATAATACAAGCCTTCGCCTAAATCATTATGTGCGTGAAGCATAGCATCTATTTCATCAGTATGAACATCGAAAGCCTTTGCTAACCACTTCTTTGCTTTAACTAGAGCCATACTGTTAGCAGGTAAAGAATCCTTATCTAGTATTTCTAGAAATAGTTTCTTATTTTCTGTTACTTGCAAATCCTCTAATTCATCTGCTATTGCCTTTACTATTCTAGTAGGGCTTTCATTCTCTATTGCTTCAAGCAATCTACTCATTCTGTTCCAATTCATCTACAATCATCTCCATATTATTATTTATTTTTTGAATCAATTCTTTTATGAGAGGGCTGATTCTTCCCTCATTGCTCTCCGAAAAACTCCACATAATCGAAGCCAAATATACCCAATCACTCTTCCTCATCCTGAACACCTAATCTTCCTAGTAGTCTCATGAAATTAGTAATCATCATAGTAACTACTTCTACTTCTTGACTTCTGTTTTGCTCAACAAAACGATGTAACATATGAATTAAACTTGCTTGAGTAATAGCAGGTGCTAGTTTAGCCAATTCAGAACTCTCTGATATCTCCCAGTAGCAAATAAATGACGACTTTGGTAAATAATCTGCATTATGCATTTCATTGTAGCCTTCATTGAAAGTGTCTAGTTTAGCCCCTTTCAGGTCAGACTTCTTTTTCTTTGCCCATTGCTGAAATTCCTTACTATTCGTTGTAATCAAATACAACTTATGCATACTCATTCTCATTCTTCTTCATCTCCAAAGTGTAATACACGCAACATGGCAGATTCCATCTGTTTGAACGCAACTTCAATGTGGCTAGTTACTATTCTAGAGCCTTCTCCTCTAGAATGTGGTATATTTGCCTCAATAAGAGCGCAGAATAACTTTAGTAGTTCTCCGCCCTTAGTGGTGGCTCTACCAACAGCATCATAAGTCATGCTTCTTCCTTTGTTACCTGCTTCTTCTGCGGCATCTCTCATCCCTTTTTCAATGTATTTTCTTGTCTGTTTAACCATTTAATTCCCTCTGTAAAATTTCAAGAAGAAGTTTTGCTTCTTCTAAGTTTAGTCTTATACCTTTTCTTGTCGGTTTATCTTCTGTATGCCAACGAATATCAACTACATCGGTATTCCAGTAGTTGCCTGTTTTGACGATTACCTCGTCTTTTGAATTTCTTACAATTCTCCCTGCTATTGCAAGTTTGCTCAACTCATCCACCCCTGCTTAAACTTATCAAGTTCTTTTCTCGATGTAAAGTATCTAGGCGTTTCTAGTTCATCGAGACGATTAACAACCCAACAAGCACCGCCTAATGAAGAGATTTGCACAACTTCGTATTGACCTTCGCTTATTTGCACAACTTCTGAGGTGTTGATTTCTGGAACAAGCCCATACTGTCTCGTTATCTCAGAAGCAATATCATGTATGTTATTCACAACATACTTGATAATGTGAGTTCGTTGAATAGGTATCTTCGGAGCAACATCTATTGCTAGATTACCACTCATATTGCACACAACACATTTGTTTCCCTTACAAATAGGACATTGTATTTGTGCTTTATGTGGCGCAGGTAATGTTACTGTTATGGCTTTCTTCTTCATCTTGGCTTCCCCATTATGTTATCTATTCTTGTACTAAGTGCATTTGCTAGGTTATTGTGTCCTAGTGCAGTTAATATAGTAACTGCATCTACACATACATTGATTAGTCTGTCTTCCAAAATTATTCCTCCACCAATACTGCAACTTCTGTTGAATAGAACAGTTGTGCAATAGATAAAGCCGCTAAAAGACTGTTCTTTGTAACCTTTACTGGGTCATAAACACCTGCTTCTTCTAGGTCTTCCATCTTTCCAGTCTTTGCATTGAATCCTAATTTACCATCAAATACAGTCGCCTTTCGATTACTATTATGGAACAAAGTTATGTGTGGGGAATGCATTGCACCTACTAACCAACTTGGTACGGTTGCTTTTAGACTTACAGGTAATCCCATTAGTGCTTTCATTAAACCTACTCCCCCACCAACAATAATCCCTTCTTCAAGACCTGCTTTTGTGGCATTAAGAGCATCATCAAGTCTTTCTTTCTTCTCTAGCATTTCCATAGAAGAAGATGCCCCAACCTTAATGGTAGCAACTCCACCCTTTAGTCGAGCAATTCTAGAGTGTAGGCGTGAAACTTCAAAGCCTTCCATCTCTTTTGATTGTTCTTTTAGATAAGAAATTCTATCCTCTGTATTTCCTTCGCCACCAACAATAATGGTTCTTTCTTTAGAGATAACAATTCTATCACATTCCCCGAAGTCTGATGCAACGAACGAAGAAGCACTATCTTTACTTTCTTCTGTAAAGATTGTTCCCCCAACCATACATTTGATATCACCCAACTCATCTAGTTGTTGGTCTCCAAAGTTAGGAGCGAGAACTACTGCACATTCTACTGTCTTATTCATAATATTCATGATTAGATTGTTTAACGCAGAACCATCCATTCCTTTACAGAAGATAACTAGAGGTCTTGATTGTTGTGATGCAAACTCAAGCATGGCAATAATGTCTTTGAAGTTTCTAAACTTCAAGTTAGACATAAAGATGAGAGGATTCTCAAAGATTGTTTTACCATTGTCTGTATTCGCCATAAGATGACTAATGTAGCCTTCCGTTAATTGCATTCCTTCTCGTAGGATGAGTTCTGTAACGTGAGATTTAGATTCTTCTACAGTTACTATGCCCTCTCTTCCGACCTTAGCAATTGCTTGGGCAATGAGTGAACCTAGTGCTTCATCATTGTTAGCCGCAATAGTGGCTACATCCTTAATCTCATCATCAGTTACTCTCTTAGAGAGGTTATTCAATGACGTTATCATTTCAACCTTGAAGTTCTCAATAAGATGATACATCTCATGTGTTGTGTACTTGTCTGTATTTGCGGGAATAGCGATTTCATTACACAATGCTTGTGCTAAAATACAAGCAGTTGTTGTTCCGTCTCCAGAACTATCCTGTGCTTTACTTGCTAAGTTCTGAACCATCTGAACACCCATCTGAACATACTGGTCAGGATGAGAAACATACTTAGTGATTGTAACTCCGTCATTAACAATTACAGGAGGATTACCTTGAAGAATAACCGTTTTGGCTTGTGGCCCCAATGTAGGTTTAACTGTATTAGCAACCAAATTGATTCCCTCTAGTAGTTTTTCTTTTACTTCTTTTCCTTGTATAATCATTCTTCTTCCTCCATTCTCATCTTTTTCTCAATCGTCAATAATATTGGCGATATTTCTGCTAGCATTTGAGCCAATTCAGACTTAGGTTTCGCCATAAACCATTGGTATCTTTTTGCTGTGTATCTCATTCTTCCACCAACCGTGTTTGTATTCCTCGCCACAAGTCATAGGCTTGTTTTTTATCGGGAATAGTATCTAGTAAATTCTTGATAATCATAATCAAGAACTCTAGTTCTCCTATTAGGAGTCTATCTTCCATGTCTTCTCTGAACAAATCACCATTCTCTGTGATATCCAACATCTTAGATAAGATGTATTCGTACAATTCTATATCGTTTACGTTTTCCATTTTCTTCACCGCATCATTATTGTTGCCTTTTCTTCTTTACCACACTCTAGGCATTGAGTGTAGACTATTCCTGTTTGGAAATCTTCTTCTGTGTAGATTAGTTCTTTACAATCACACATAGTTAGTCCTCCAAGATTGCCATAATAAATTCATATGGCACGAATTTGTAGTCGTCGTATTCTTGAATCGCTTTGGCAGTAGAGAATATGACTGTCTTTCCTACGAGAGTTTCATCAATAGCGCAAGATAGTACCTTGCCTACATTGTTCTCTTTCATAGTAATTGAGCCATACTTCTGAACTTCTTGTTCAATAATTACATAGTTATTCATTGCTTTCATTATTTATTCCTCCTATTTCATTCATAGTGATGATTTGTAGTTGGGTATAGAACTTAACTAACTTAGGAATACATCTGAAACAAACCTGTACTCCTGAACCAGAAAACATTCCTACTTTATTTCCTTGAACTTTATTACAAATAAAACACTTCATTCTTCTTCCCCCGATAAGATAACATTACCACGTTCTCCCCATGTTTGAGTTCGTATATGTTCGTGATAATCATAGACTTCTAATTGTCTAGGGTTAGCCGCAGACCAATAGCCATAATGACCTCTATCATCAGCACTTCCCAATACATAGGCTTCATGCATCAACATTTGCCAGTTAGAAACTGTACTGATATCAGTACCGCTAAAGTAAGCCGCACCAAATGGGTGTGTATGAATCCAACAGCGAATGGGTAATACCATTCCTACAGGGGGTTGCATACCAAATTCAACATAACCTGCTGAACCTGTGGTTACATAGCAGTTGTTCTTTCCATCTATTACAACTTGTACTTCCAAATGAGGAAGTATTTCTGTAGAAGAATGCCAAATAGCATTGTGAAATCTAATATCATCATATACTAGATTATCTACATTCTGTACTTTAACATCAGGAGAAAGACTAGCCATTGTTTCATCTTTAATTTGATTAAACCAATTCATAACGTGTTTCTCTGCTTTCTTTCTAGCACCAAGAATATATTCATCATACCCGTCATCTACAGGACTATCATATACATCATCATTTTCTTTCATATACCAATCTCCACTTCTACTCATTTTGTTCACCTCTTACCTTTGCCAACTTGCGTTGTAACTTGTTAATTTTAGCCATTATACGCTTCTCTTTGCGACTTTCTGGTGTACTGCTAGGCAGAATACCCTTACGTCTCTTGACCTCATTAGAGGCTTCGATAAGTAGTTCCAATAAGTCGGGTTCTTCGGTATCATATAAGTTTTCCAGTCTACCTGCGATAGCCTTGTATGATGCCCCATATCTTTCTCTTGCTTCGTCTATAGATAACTCATAAAAGTTTACGAGTAAATCTAGTTTCTTTTCTTTTGTCCATTTCATGTTTATGCCTCCATTTCTTCAATTGTTGCTTGTTGTGTATATTCCCATTTGTGATAAGCACCGTGTCCCGCTAAGAACCCACCTGCTTCTCTCATAATACCAATAAATTGTGAACCACAAACGACACAATATACTGCTACTACTCTTTCTTCGATATATCTCCCTGTTTCAGTAGTTAATTCTACTAATTCACCGATATCTTCCATAGTGTATTTCAAACATTCACCACCATGTAATCACGAACTTCTTCTTCGTTAAACCATCTTTGAACCCATTGGGCTCCTAATCCTGCAATAGCAACCTGCATGAAATGAACTCCTTTGTTCGAGCCATCCCATGAATCACCTTGACAGGAGAAAGAACGTTCTTCACCTGCTAGTAATGAATCATACATCTTAGGGTCAGCAGTATAAGCAATCATAGCCGCATTACGGCCTTGCGCTCTCAAGTCTAACCACTTTAGATTATCACAATTATACATAGTTCTTCTTAAGCCAATGTTATCTACACAACAGATGACTAAATCATAGCCTTCCATTTGCGCTCCAGTTAATACTGGGTAAGGATTACACATATTAACACTAGAATATTTATTCATGTATTGTGCTTTATTCACACCAATAGGAAGACCATCAAAGTTCTGATATGGTATGTTCTTCTTTTCTACCTTATCAGGGTCGGCTACTGTAATATCATACAGACCTACTCTATCTAATACAGGAATTAGAAAACTCCCAATTCCACCTGCTCCAATTACTAATATTTTTCTTTTCATTCTAATCCACCTTCTTTAACAAACATAATCCAATCCATTCCATAGGTCTCGCCACATTCTAAACACTTACATTCGGTGTCTGTGGGTTTCCATTGTACTAATGAATTGGTTCTACATTCTAAGCATTCTACTCCTTCAACCATTCTATCGGCTCTCATTCTTCTTCCTCCTGAAATAAAACCATTGATGCTCGATGTGCTTCTCTTAAACTAAATGATAGTCGAAGAACAGTTACCAAGTCATTAACAAATTGAGCCTTAGAAGCGGAATTACCCGCTTTAGTGATTTGAAATATTCTTGTTGCAGTTACAAAGTGGTTACATTCAACACACACTCTTTCATGGTATTCAAGCAAAGGTTCGGGGTTATTGCTTCTTTGTAGTTTATCTTCTTTTTCGCATATAGCGCATTTGTATTTTTCCATATTTATTCCTCCTTACATGAAGGCGATTATAAGGCCAATCGCCAAAACGCCTATTGTTATACCAAGTCTCTTTAGATTCTGAATTGGGTCTAAGTCCAACATTGTTCCAGTAACTAAATTATCCATAAGAAAACTTTTCTCATCAATTGTAAAACTCTTCCATTCTAAAACACTATCTACTGTAGGTAAGCAGAAATGATACCAGTACC
>Ga0209337_1002706_pt1 | contig 12709 bp, 5 predicted proteins | sample LinPmetageLP53_FD_184044 | JGI IMG/M metagenome (GOLD analysis project Ga0209337, IMG submission 184044) | Marine viral communities from the Pacific Ocean - LP-53 (SPAdes) (version 2) | ecosystem: Environmental > Aquatic > Marine > Oceanic | place: Pacific Ocean | collected 2010-02-08 | reverse complement strand
TTGGTTCTACAAGTAGAGATGATGCGCTTGTTTCAATAGCTGAAAGATTGAGTAGAGATGAAAAAGAAAATTCTGCAAACATCTATAACCGCAGCATAGATGAACAATATTCTAATCCTTATGGAATACCTCAAGGTGAATATGAAGATTTTTTAAATAAATCCGCAAGGCTTGAAGCCGCTTTATTATCTGACCAGACCTTGTCTGGCAAACGTGATGACCCTAACCGCAAACTTCTTCAAAACACCATTAGGGATATAGACAGATATGGTGGCGGCATAATCCGTGAGGATGCGCCGGGGGAACTTAGTGGGTATGGGCGGCAACTCTCTTATCTTAATAGGAATATTGAAGATCTTTTGCCGCCAAAAATTCCAGAAGAGGGGAGCGGATTTACTAGAACTCCTGCTAATTTTGAGGGCGAAGACTATCGCGGTCAAGAAAGAGCAGATAATCTAGCTCGCATGTTAGCTCCAGATGAAGTGATGAATGTGCCTGTTGCTGCTGAAACACCTTTAGCAGCAAGCTCCAACACCCCTGTAGACGATGAGATGCAAGCAGGTTTTGATAAAGAAGCTCAAGACAGATACATAAGAAGCAGGTTGTTTGGGCCTAGAGAAATTGCTGAAGAGGAAAGAAGAAGGAATAGTCAGATTGGTGGTCTGCCAACATCACAAAAAACTATGTCAGATATTGCTGAAGGAATTGACGGCACTCCTGTTGTTGTAGGGGATATGCAATATACTGTATTGCCTACGGGTATGGTATACGATAATTCAGGTAAGCTGGTTACAGGTGGAGAGGCTATGAATGTTGTAGCTGCTGCTCAGAATAAAGGACTAGATCTGAGATACTCTCCGACAGGAAAACTTGGAACTTACGATACAGATTTATCTACAGGACTCACAAATCCTGAAAGCTTCAAGCCATTTGGCGGTATGGACATAAGTGGACTTGAGACACCAGAGTCTGTTAAGGATTTATTTTCTTCCAATATTAACATTGCAGAAGCAGAACCCACTCTGGATACAGTCGCTCCTAAAGATAACGGGGCTATACCTAACCAGAAAAAAACTATTTCACCAGAAGATATTTCTAAAATAGATGAACTGGCATCCAATTTACCGTTTAATAATACGCCAACCGATAATGACGATGGCAGCATTATAAAACCCACCGTAAGTAATCCTGAATTACCATCAGGTGGTGGCACAGCAAACGGTACAGGCGGTGGTTTGGGTGCTGTCTCTGGGTCTGGTGGTGGGCTTCGTTCACGTATTGAGCAAATGATTTCAGATCGCGAGTCGGACAGAGAGTCCAACAAGTGGATGGCACTAGCTCAGACAGGTATGGCACTGATGGCATCCAAGAACCCGACACTAGGTGGTGCATTGGGTGAGGCAGGTCTAGCTGGAGTGGGCGCGTTACAGAAGTCTAAGTCACAATATGATAAAGACATGCTTGGCCTTCTTGGTATGCAGGAAGATATGCGTAAAGCAGATCTCACCTATCAGGCATCAATGGCTAGAACAAATCAAGCCAGCAAAGGTGGAAGCAAAGCTTTGAATCAAGCGATAGACGATGCTAGGGCTTATTTAAATTCACTAATGACTGAGTCAAGATCGCTTAGAAAAGTTAATGCCCGTGACGAAGTGACTGGGGCAGCCGCATCTCTTACAGACCTAACTACTGATAAGATGAAAGCAGATATAATTGCTGCACGGGATAGACTGAAAGCACTAGAGAGATTAAGAACAGGTGACGGTGGTACTCAGTTCGACGCAACTAAAAATTAGGAGTACATTATGGGTGTTATATCCGTAAAGGGGCCACAGTTTGGGCAGGGCTATAGCGTAAACATTTCTGGCGATACGCCAACTCCTGAAGAGCAATCTCGCATAAACCAATTTGTCACTGACCAAGAATTAACTATGGCTCAGAGAATAGAGGAACAATTTGGAACACCTAGAGAAGAAATAGTAGAAGAAGCACCCATCCCAGAGGACGATGAGGACACCGCGATAGGTGGCTTTGCCCGTGGAGTTGGTCGTGGTTTTGCAAGCTCTTTTGCACAGATACCACAAGGCATAGTCGGGCTGGGGGAATCTCTTGCTGGCAGGGAAGCTGGTAGTACAAGAGTTGGAGAAATTGCTCAAGACATTACAGAGATGGGTCTAGGTGCTACCGAATCTGTATTCGGAAAAAGCGATGGCGAGGTATCAGACAAGGCTGGTGAAGCAATAGGTAGCATTGCTTCCTTCTTCGTACCCGGCACACTTGCGGCAAAGGGTGCTAAAGCTATTGGTGCTGCAACCAAGGGGCAAAAGGCTGCGGCGATTGCAGGTGGTTCTGGCTTTGGTGCTGGGCTTGGTGCCTCAGATCAGATCAATCGTATTGCTGAAAACATTGCATCAGGCAACGCAGTAGAAGATGATGCTAATAGATTGGCAGTCATACTTGGTGGCGCAGTCGGTGCCACAGAGGTGTTCACTGGCCCAGTAACAGGGCGCGTAACAAGAGCTTACCTTGATATAATCAAGAGGGTGCCACCCAATAAAAGAAAGCTGGCGGCAGAAAGCTTTGCAAAGAGATTACGCAACGCTGCATTAAGGGGTACAGGGGAAGGTATACAAGAGGCTCTAGCTGGGGCTGCACAAGACCTTATTGAAAGAGACTTGTACAATCCAGATCAAGAGATTGGAGAAAGCGCAGCAGAAGAGTTTGCCTATGGTGGTGGTGCTGGTGCAGCATTAGACTTCCTGCTTTCAGGTCTGCGTAATCGTGCAGTGAAACCTATAGTTGCAGCGAGAGAAGCAACGGAAGCTCTAGAGTTAGATGCAGCGAAAACGGCACAACTCAACGAAGACCAAGCTGAAGAAGTAGCAAGGGTTGCTGAAGGTGTGCAGAGAATTAATAATGTTTTGCCAGCCCCTGATACAGAGGACGGTCAAGCTCGCGATGAAGTTCTTGCGTTACCTGCCCCAGACGAGAACCAGAGAACATTCCCGACACCTCTGCTGACTAATGGACTTGATGTTCAGGATGAATACGTTGCCCTGTCACAGGCCGCTAGAGAAACAACTCGCCCCCTTATGCCAATTAAGGTTGGCACACTCCCCATGCAAGAGAGGCAAGCTGTTCAGGCAGCAAGAAGAGCGCAAGGTATAGAGCCTACTGGGGATGTTGAAGTAGATGAAATTCGCAGGGTGATTGGCGAGGAGGCTGCAACAAGAGAGGTTGCGAAACAAAAGCCAGTCACTGGTGGTGACGCAAGGTATCTGCCTGTAGAAAATAAACCATTCACACAAGAACAACTTGATACTGTTAGAGAAGAAGTTAGGGGTGCAGACACTGCAACCATGCCTACAGTTCAGGCAGCACTAAAAAAAGCTGGGGCTGTAAATAAAGAAGGCCGTGTTCCAAATACAACGACATATGCAATGTTGGATGAGCTATCTAATCGCGGCATAATTAGAAAAACTGGGGTAACTAAGAATGATAACCCAATATATTCTGTAGAACCAGATGTCTCTGCTGCTGGTAAAACGGTAGTAGTAGGTTCTGGTACAGAAGCAGAGATGGGTGCCTATAGAAAGACCGTGTCTGATCTAAAGAAGAGCATAGAGCAAAAAAAGAAAGACCGTGTCGGTGCGCTTGAGCAAGCAAGGCGAGCAGAACAGGACATGCGGCTCGACTTAGAGGAAGGCAAGAGGCCAGACATAAAGCAACGTACTGATACAGCCCGTGGCTTTAAGCTCATAGCCCAAGATATTGAAGGGGAGATATCCAAGGCAGAGCAATCACTGGCAGAGGTAGAGCAAAGACTTGAGACAGGCACAACTGCTAGGGTTATGCCTACTACTGAGTCACCTAAGAAGATACTTTCAGAGGATGTTGTCGGAACTGATGGACGGCTTGAGTCCAGTCAAAGCGGCAGGGCAGATAACTTGCGAAAGACAGTTCTGAATTACGACGAGAAGATAGCCCAACAAAAAGAAAACCTCAAAAGACTTGAGAGTCAAAGCAAGAAGATTGATCTGCCAACCTCTGATCTTGGCATTATAGAGGATATAAAGGCAGACATTGAGCGCAGTCAGCGTCTACGGGATTCGGCACAGGCAAGACTTGATAGGCCAACTGACAGGATTCAAACATCTAACCCGTCAGTAGATGCATCTCGCGCCAACCAAACATCAAGACAGGCTACAAATGCAGAGCGTTCTATACCATTTACAGAACGGCAGGGCAGAGTAATTGCTGCGCTGCAAAAAAGATTAAAGAACCTTAACCTGCCTGACGTTGATCTCGTAGCAAAGAGATTGGTCAACCCAGATAAGTTGTCACAAGGTCAATTGTCTGAGGGATTCTTTGAGAACAAAGGTGGCAATCGCGTAATTGCTTTATCTATGGAGATCATTGACCCCAACAAGTCAGCGCAAGAACAATTTGAAGCGTTAAGAGGTGTGATGAACCATGAGGTCATACATGCTTTAAGAGACTTGGGTCTATTCACCAATGCAGAATTTGAAACTCTAGTAAAGGCAGCATCAAAAAGAAAGTATGTAGCCATAAAGGATGGAAAGCCTACAGAACGTGACTACACATACTTTGATCGTGCTAATAGAATGTACAAGGATGCTAAAAACTATACGCCAGAGATGATAAGAGAAGAAGCGGTAGCAGAAATGTTTCGTGATTATGCTGATGGCAAGATCAAAGTGGCTGGCAAACCTCGCACCCTATTCCAACGCATCAAGGACTTCTTCTTGGGTATAAGAAAGGCTAATCAAGACGCTGGTCTCAACACCGTAGAGGATATATTTCAAGGAGTACGCAGCGGAAAGATAGGTTCGCGTCAGCTTGGGTTGGATGCTAGAGGAGAGTTCTTCCGTAGGAATGAGCAAGAGACAGAGGACGTACAGCTACAGTCCATGAGGTTCTCTCAAAGAACTTTCTCTCCCCGACTTAACATGGCACCAGATGGTGCGCCTAAAACTCACAGACTACCAAGTCAGCTATTGATAGAGGGCAATGGCAGAAAGCCAAGCGTAAAGATCACTCAGCAATACGGTGGTTCCAACAGAGAAAGCAACAATAGTTCAATTGAACAAATCATCAATGACCACCCAGATGCGATGATGTCTGTAGAGGGTTGGACAAGAGCCATGCAGGATGCCTTGGGTGGAGACTATGTACCTGCACCACCACTTGTTGGTATTGAGTACACACAAAGCCCAGACAAGATGGCAGAGAAGTTAAAGCAGCTAACGCCAGAACTAAGGAAGGGCGTTGATGAGGGCTTTGCCTACGTTGATAAGATAAGAAGCATATATGATAGTGGGCAAGCATCCCCTCGCATGACAATGGATTTGTTTATGTGGGGTATCCTGTCGCGTGGTGCTGGCCCAGTACAGCAAGAGAGTGCATTCATTGACACTGTTGATAGCGCGTATCCAGCATTAGAGAAGGCTACACGCGAACCCCTTACAGACGATGATATCGATATGTGGATGACCAGTATTGCATCAGCAATACCACAGGGGTCTCCCGGTAAGTCGGTAACAATGAACGTGAATGCCGCTGGAAGACTTTTAAGAGCAATGTCTCAGAAGGTTGGCACTTCCAATAGAACTGTTATTGATATCATGCATGAGGGTCTGTCTGACCCCAATGTATCAGCCGCCGATCTGAGAGAGTTCTTTATGACTTACACAGATGCCGCTGGTATAGATAACAAGGTGGTATCGTTTATATTCTTAGTGGCTGGCAAGGATGATGTCCTTGTTATGGACAGGATTCAATCACGGCACCTCTGGGATGATGGGCGTTATGGTGGTGCCAACATCTATGATGGCATAAACGGTAAGGCTAACGATGGACTAAGCCAAGTCATGAAGGGGCCAGTAGGTAACCTTATGACACGTATACTTGAGAACGGTATGCGTAAGAATGTTAAGAGGGCTTATGATCTAGTTGGAAGACCTCAAGATGCAAGCCTTGGTAGATGGCACTGGGAGACTTGGGTCATAGAGGGAGAGCAGGTTGTTAGTCATGGCACTCTACAAGCTATCATCAACGGCTCTCCAATTGGCACATCTGTAACAGAGGGAAAGACTGACACCTTCTCATCAGGCATGACATATATCAGGGGGAAGAACGCAGCGGTTGCGGAGTACCCATTGTCTGATGGTTCCGTTGTTTACATGTCTCCTGAAAGATTCCAAGAGTTTACACAAGCACTCTCCAAAGAGGCTCAGAAAACAAAGAACAAGACATATACCCAAGAGGGTTCAGCTACAAAGATATTTAGGAAGTACGGTAACTTTGTTAATGACCCTGATGGAAAGGTATTTAAAGTTACTGAAAGGGCTGATATACCTTGGTACACTCGACCAGAGGTAGATAGAGAAGCACTAGATAATTTAGCAAGGGAGTATGAAAATGCCAGACCAGATGGAGGAATTTTTACAGGCGATGAGAGGGCTAGAAAAAGTCAGGACGCCTCTCGACGGGGAAATACTGATAGAAGATACAGCCTTGGATTCGTCGCAACAGGAGTTCGACCCCAATCGGGAGGAAACAGAAGAGGACGGGATCAAAGCGGAACGCTTGCGCCGCTTGAAGGTGCGCCAAATGTCAAAGGGGCGGCAGGGCCAGACGAAAACTTAGTATCTATTGCTGAAAAGTATGCGCGTGACAACGGCATAGACTTACGAAGGCAGTCTGAATTTGTTGTTGTTGATGAGGATAGAGCTACTAGAATTGCTGAAGCGTATGAGGAGATGCAACACACTCCTCAAGACCCAGTTGTAAAAGAAGCCTTCCAAAATCTAATAGATCAAACAAAGTCACAGTACGATGCACTCATAGATAATGGGTATGAGTTCACATTCTTTGATTCTAAGACTGACCCCTATGACGAGAACCCTTTTAATGCCATGCGAGATCTTCGCGCAAATAAAAGGATGGCTGTCTACGGAACATACGATGGTTATGGCACAGAGGGAGTTACTGAAAGCGCAGTAGATGACAACCCCATGCTGCAAGACACTGGTTTGGTATGGAAAGACCAGATGGGGATTGATAGACCAGTAACAGCAAATGATTTGTTTCGCGCCGTGCATGATGCATTCGGACATGGACTTGAAGGTTCTGGATTTAGAGCAAGAGGCGAAGAGAATGCGTGGCAAGCTCATGTAAGATTATTTACTGGGTCTGCCATACCAGCGATTACATCAGAGACTAGAGGTCAGAATAGCTGGCTTAACTATGGCCCCTACGGTGAAACAAACAGAACAGCAAGCCTACAAGATACAATATTTGCACCTCAAAAAACAGGATTGATGCCAGCTTTCACATGGGAAGAAGGCAAGGCAGGAGATGCTGACCCAAGCATAATGAATGAAAGTGCAACTGAACTTTCTGCTGAGGAGCAGCTACCAGCGAATATTAGAGAAGACATTCGCCGTGTCATATCCGATGATATGATTGAACAGCCATCTAAAAAGATGTTCTCCCTCAGCCCACCTGCTGACCCGAATCAAATAATTGCGGCCCCAGTCAAGACCAAAGACGGCACTAACTCTCCTATATTCGGAACGATCCAAGAGAGAGATGGTTCGTTTGTGCCTGTTATATTGAGGGCAGGTTTTCACGAAGAGGTTAGGGGTGCTGATGGCAGAGGCAGTGGCCTGTATCACATCAGGCAGAGAGGTCATGACCGTGAGCTTGCAAGGTTTAGCAAGAAGAAGAACGGTGACTACACGGACGTGCAAGCCATTTATGATACGCTGGATAGGTACAAGAGGCAGGGCTATGATGATGGCCCAGATGTATTTGTTACGCCACAAGACCGCACCAAGCTAATACTGGACTGGGATAACAACAGGCCAAACAAAGCTCCACCCATGAAGCTTGTCCTTACAAAGAAGAACATTGGCTCATTGCCTGTGTACGAAGTTGTTACATTCTACCCTGACATTGAGAAGAAAGATCGTGCCGTTGTCGGGGGAAGAAGACGATATAGCCTTGGCTCAAGTGCAAACGCTGCTCAACCTCAAGGCACTACGCAAAAGCAGATCAAGCAAAAAGAGTACGCAATAACATATGCCAACACTGCAAACTTCCTTGGCAGGATGCTTGGGTTCGTAGTTCCTAAAGACAGAGCGCAAACTATCGCGGATGATATCTTGGTTAAGTTTCAAGATCGTATGTTGCCAGTGGGTAGGATGCTGCAAGAGCTTAAAGAAAATAATCTGAACATTGTAGATGCCTTTGACACGTACCTTAAAGAGGAAATATATCACCGCAAGGTAGCCAATGAGGTAGAGGAAAGACAGAACACGATATACAAAGCTGCAACAGATGCAGCAAAACGCATCAACGTAAGCCAACAAAGTATAGAAGATTTAAAAGTTCAATCGAACTTTTTTGAGATGGCACTTGGTTATGCTGGTAATCCAAGGATGGCATTGGCAGATGCATACCTATACGCATCTCACGCCAAAGAACGGAACGCATACATCCAACAAAACAAAGATAGCAATAACTCAAAAGGCTCTGGCATGTCTGATGCTGAAGCAGATGTTATACTTCGATGGTTCTCCAATCTTAATTCTTCAAACAGAGAAGCAATCAGAGATTTCGACAGCGCAATCAAGAGGGTTGTTGAGGACACGAATAGTGTCAGGGTCTACGGTGGATTGATACCTAAGTCGTTTACAGAAACAGAAGATGGCGAGGGTACTGTTGTTAATAGGACAGATTATCAAAGCTATGTCCCCCTCAGAGGCAAGTATGACCCAGAGGGTGAGGCTGACACTTACTCAGGGCCGTCAAGAGGTGGGCTACTGGGAGTTCGTGGGCGAGAGGATAGGATTGCTAAAGGAAGGACTGAGGACGCAGGATATGCGATAGATATACTTGCTACAACGCTCAATCAAAACCAGAACGCAGTCATCAGGGCTGAGAAAAATATAGTCGGTCAGTCTCTGATAACACTATTTGAAGAGAAGCCAGAAGAAACAAAAGAATATGGTAGAATTTTAGACAAGCTACCTACTGTCAGGACACAGGGCAAGGACGCACAAGGCAACCCGATTATGCGTGAGGTGCCGAACCTTCAGGCAACCCTGAATGATCCTAGTATTTTCGTAGCCAAGGTTGAGGGTCAGGATACATTCGTCAAGTTGTACGATCCTCGCATAGCCCAAGCTATGAATGGATTTACTGGGCTTGGTTCAGCCAGCCAGTACAAGGTTGTTCAGGCTATGGGCAAGATCAATAGATACTTGTCCAGCATCAACACGTCTTTGAACCCTGAGTTCATTATCACTAACGCGATACGAGACATCCAAACTGGCTTGGTTAACGTCAATCAATTTGATGAGAAGGCGATTACATCAGAGGTATTGCTTGGCGTACCAAAGGCAGCGAAAGGTATCTATAACTCAATACGCAACAACGATAACTCGTCTGACTGGGCAAAGAAGTATCAAGCATTTGTCAAGGCTGGTGGCAAGAACGCAACCAACCAAGTTAATTCCATATCGGATACAATGGATCAGCTTCAGGTTCTGATAAACGATGTGGGGTCTGCTGGTATCGCTGGGAAGAAAGGCATTGTCACAAACAGTGTCAAGAAAATGTTCCAGACGATTGAGGATTACAACACGATGGCTGAGAATGCCATCAGGGTTTCTGTCTTTGATGCCTTAACAAACAGAGGATTTAATCCAGAACGCGCAGCACAGGCTGCTGGGAATGTAACTGTTAACTTCTCTAAAGGTGGCGAGTACAAGGCAACAGCCAACGCATTCTACTTATTCTACAACGCTTCTATACAGGGTTCGTTTGCCCTACTCAACGCAGCAACAAGATCAAAGAAGGTTAGAGGGATACTGGGTGGAGTGGCATTCTTCGGACTAATGCAGGACTATCTAAACTCAGCAATGTCTCCAGAAGATGAAGACGGCAAGAAGCTTTACGATAAAATACCCGACTACATAAAAGAACATAACATTATAGTTATGGATTACTTTGGAGTCCTTCCATTGGAACGTGGATATCTTGCCATACCCATGCCGTATGGACTGAACATACCTCACAACTACGGTAGAGTTATGTCATCTATGGTAAGAGGCAGCATGACCGCTGGTCAGGGCTTCAACTCATTGGCTGGCACAACCCTTAATACACTCAGCCCAATTGGAGACATATGGCAAACGCAGGAAGGCAAGGTGGGGCCAATGCTTTTCGATGCCCTTGCTTTTACAGTGATGGACCCGTTCATAGATGTTTACAAGAACGAAGACTTCTCTGGTAAGGACATATATAAAAAAGGGTTCCCCGGTTCCGAAATACCAAGCAGCCAATTGTATTGGTCAACGACATCCCCACTCTACACAAAAATATCACAAGTATTAAACCAAGCTACTGGCGGCACACCAGTTACCAGCGGCTTGATAGATTGGTCACCAGATGTTGTGGAGTATTGGATGGATACCGCATTCGGTGGTATCGGTAGGTTTGGAGAGAGGGTAGCTATGCTTCCCTTCCAAGACTATGTTGAAGAAGGAAGTATCAGCGAGGATGTGGTCAACCAGATACCATTTGCCAGAAAGATCTTTGGCAGCATCACTGAGAGGCAAGACCTTGGTGTTTACTTCAACAAGAAAGAAGGCGTTGAAGAGGCTATTCGTGAGATAAAATTCTCTCAGAAAACCAGAGACCCTGCTAGGCTGCAACAAATGAGAACAAAATATTCTGAAGAGATACCGTACATTCAGCTTGTAAGGAATGTTGAGAACTCTAGAAGAAAGATATCCCAAAGAATAAATGCAGTAAAGAACAACAGCCAGATCAGTGAGGCACGTAAGAAAGAGATAGTTGAAAGACTTCAGGAGCAGAACAATAATCTTATCTTGATGGCTTCAAGGAGAATGGCAGAGCTATAAGTTCAATTGAACTATTTGTTTGAGCCGTTCTTAAATATCCAGTCGAAGCTCGCGATATTTTCTATGGTGCCGTTCTTCTCTATTGGCTTCCATATGTCTTCTTCAGGCTTTGGATTGACGATGGATCGAACATCATTCATCATGTTGCACTCACGCGCTAGGTCTGAAAGATACTTAGCTGCCGTCTGTGCATCCTTAACATTTTCAGAGTTGACCTCAATATCATTGAAGTCAACGTCCATTTCTATACAGTAAGAGCCATCGACAAACACGATTTCTGTAGTGTTTATAAAATGTTTGTACTCTGGAGAAGTCATGCTTCTTTGTTAGTCCACTGAATAATCTCCGACATCTTCCACCGCTTTGTTCTTGGGCCTATGTTGGTAGGCTTTGGAAATGTCTTATCATTCTTTGCAAGGCTATCAAATGTGCTGCGAGATATTGACCACATATCCATGATGTCACCTATACTCATCCATTTGTTTTTTGAATCTGTGTCTTCCATTTACTTACCTTCCTTCACAAAGGCTTTGAACATTTCAAAGATTGCTCCTTGCATTTCAGTCATCCCTTTGCTTTGAGTTTCATTATTTTCGTAAGCTTGTAAAGCATCGTGATAGTCTTCAAGTTGATTTGTCATCATTTTTATCTGATCCTTCAAATCTTTCTGGTTCTCTATCAACTTCTCCGTCACTTCGCTCTCTGCCATTATCAATCTCCCACGGTGGGGGCGAAGGTAGGGTTACCTTCATCTCCACCTTAGTTGAGGATGCACTAAACATTCTTTTCCAAGATAATGTTTTCTTGTATCCCTTTCTTTCCCTCTCTTCCTTGCTCCACCTAGAACGGTATTTCATCGTCTATGCTTTTGGCAGCAGATCCTACAGCGTCAGCCGTTGGCTTGCTGTAACCGCTTGGAGCTTGAGATGCTTGAGGCTGATAGCCACCACCCTCTTGGCGATCACGTATGATGTTGCCTCGCAAAGACATAAAGGCTTTTCCTGCCTTGGATGTTTTCTTCCAACAGGCGATATCAACCCTTGGATGTTCAACACCCTCTTCAACCTGAGCCATCAGGTCACGAATAACATCATGCTCTAACTCTAGGTTGCCAGTGTAGTCTGGCTGCGTTGCACTTGCTTTACGAGCATTAACAAACAACGCTCCTGATGCTGGGAATTGTGCCATTTAATTTCCTTTCTCTATGGCTTCTTTTTTAGATGCTATACACGATATAACATCGTCGTACTTTGACTCTGCATCTCTCTTTGCTAAGTCAAAAGATTTCTTATTCTCTTTGAAGAATGCTGTGAGTTGACCAGACTTCTTGGCACTACCAACCCACGAACACATTACGTCTGACCAGACATCCCAATCATTGAACGACCTTGGCTCTTTATCTTGCGGCTTCCAAGCAAACGTGTTGACTATGTATCCCATGTCCCCCTCAGAGGCCACAGGAGCATCGTCTGGTACGGCTACTGGCTTTTTAGGTGTTGGAGTAGGCTTTTCCTGCACAGGCTCTATGTGAGGCTCTGCATCAGTCTGAGGTATATCTTCCCCAGCGTAGATGTAATGACCCAATCCGTGCATTGCTATCGCCTTGACGAAGCAACGCATCCTTGCATCAGATATATCTCTGGCATGTGGCCCATGTATTGGTTTGTTCTTATTGTCCATGACTGGCAACCACATGGTGTGCGTCTGATCTTCTATCGTAACGCTCACTCTGGTTTCAACACTGTCATCAGGAT
>Ga0209337_1002705_pt1 | contig 12709 bp, 4 predicted proteins | sample LinPmetageLP53_FD_184044 | JGI IMG/M metagenome (GOLD analysis project Ga0209337, IMG submission 184044) | Marine viral communities from the Pacific Ocean - LP-53 (SPAdes) (version 2) | ecosystem: Environmental > Aquatic > Marine > Oceanic | place: Pacific Ocean | collected 2010-02-08 | reverse complement strand
AGATGATGAAAAAGAAATTAGAAAAAAGAAAATCGCTTTGAAAGAGCAAGTTGCTGAAGCGAAAGCCTACTTAGACGGGCAAAAGTCTAAATATTACGAAGAAATTAAAGCTGGATCGAAACTCACGACTGAGCAACAGAAAGCTGTGAACTTCTTCAACCGTTACAACAAGGAGTCAGAAGAGACTCAAGCGAAAGCAAAAGCGGCTAAATCTGCTTTTAATAAGAAGACTGAAAACGTCTTCAACGACAAGTTCAAAGGTTTTGAATATGAAGTCGGAGAAAAGAAATACAGATTTAACGTTAAGAATGCTGAAGGAGTGAAAGAAACCCAAAGCGACATTAACAACTTTGTCAAAAAGTTTTTGAATAAAGACGGTACGATGTCAGATGCTAAGGGTTATCACAAAGCACTTCACGCAGCAATGAATGCTGATACTATAGCTCAGCACTTTTACGAACAAGGTAAGGCAGACGCATTAAAAAACAGCGTAGCCAAATCCAAGAACGTAGACATGTCACCAAGGCAAAATCATAAAGAATTTGAATCTGGTGGAGTGAAGTTCAAAGTGTTAGGCAATGATTCTTCTGATTTTAAGTTTAAAATTAAAAACAAAAGAAAATAATTAACAATTTAAAACAAATTAAAAATGGCAATTACAAGTGCAAGTCAAACTAGAGGCGCTGCTATTCAAGCAACTCTAGCTGACAATTATTTAGACATCCAAAATAATGGATGGGCGCAGCAATATCTTCCAGACCTAATGGAGAAAGAAGCTGAAGTGTTCGGTAAAAGAACAATTTCTGGTTTTTTAGCTCAGGTTGGTGCTGAAGAAGCTATGGCTGCAGACCAAGTAGTTTGGTCGGAACAAGGTAGATTACATTTATCTTACAAAGGTACTATTGGTACTGCTAATATTAGTACTATTCAAATTGATACTGATATTGACGGTGTTGATGCTAGTACTACTCACGGTATTCGTGTTGGAGATACTGTTTTAGTAGCTTCACCAGCTTTAACTGCAAAATGTTATGTTTCTGTGGTTGATGCTGATGCTGCTGGTACAGCAACGTCTTCTGGTGGTGTAACAGATTTTATCACTGTTCAACCTTATTCTCACGAGCATTTAGACAACGTTGGCTTTGGTGATTCAGACGCACTAACTATTATGGTTTATGGTTCTGAGCACGCTAAAGGAACAGCGGGCGCGATCTCAATGACAAATAGAGATGGTTTTAACGAGCCACAGTTTACTTCTTTCACAAACAAGCCTATCATCATGAAGGATATGTACCAGGTTTCAGGATCTGACGCATCTCAAATTGGTTGGGTTGAAGTTTCTGGTGAAGATGGACAAAATGGTTATATGTGGTATTTGAAAGCTGAGGGTGATACAAGATCTCGTTTTGCAGATTATACTGAAATGAGTCTTATTGAATCTGAAAAAGCTGCGGATGCTTCTCTTGTGTTAGGAGGTGTAAACGACGTTATTGGTACTGAAGGTTTGTTCTCTGCTATTACAAATAGAGGTCATCAAACTTCTGGTGTTACTGGTGTTAACGCTGCTACTGACTTAGCTGAATTCGATGCTATCTTAGCTGAATTTGACAAGAACGGTGCGATTGAGGAAAACATGTTATTTGTAAACAGAGCAACTGCTTTGGCTATTGATGACATGCTAGCTTCAATGAACTCTTACGGTGCTGGTGGTACTTCTTACGGGGTATTCGACAACAGCGAAGATATGGCATTGAACTTAGGTTTTTCTGGATTCCGTCGTGGATCTTATGACTTTTACAAGTCTGACTGGAAATACTTGAACGATTTAGCAACAAGAGGTTCTATCAATGATAGAGACGTTGTTGGAGCTATTCGTGGTGTTGTTATTCCAGCTGGTGTTTCTTCGGTTTACGATGAAAACCTAGGGAAGAACATGAAACGTCCGTTTTTACACGTTCGTTACAGAGCTTCTGCTACTGAGTCTAGAAAAATGAAATCTTGGATTACTGGTTCTGTTGGAGCTGTTACTTCTGATTTAGACGCAATGACTGTGAACTTCTTAACTGAAAGATGTTTAGTTACTCAAGGTGCTAACAACTTTATGTTAATGAACTAACATATTTTTTAAGGTCGAGGGCTTCGGTCCTCGATCTTTTATTTTTAATTTTTTATTATATTATATATTATGGCTAAAAAGCAAACAAAAAAAACTGAGGATGTTCAAACTGAAAAACCTCAAGTTGAAAAAAAAGTGGTAGTGGAAACTCCTAAAGTAGAAGTTAAGCCATTACCAAAAAAGAAAACTGGACCAGAAGATGGTTGGGAAATAAAAGATAGAGTATACCATTTAAAAGGAAAAACACCACTTTCTAAACTAATAAAAGGTACTGATGTTTACTGGTTTGATGAAGAAAAAGGTTACGAAAGAGAACTAAAATATACCTCTAACCAAAGAACTGTTTTTGTAGATGAAATGAAAGGTGATCAAAGATTAGAGCACATTATTTTTAGAAACGGAAACTTAGCTGTTCCTAAGAATAAAGTGACCCTGCAAAAAATGTTATCTTTATACCACCCTTTAAAAGACATTATATACGCCGAGCATAGACCATCTATTATAGCAGAAAACCAAGTTGACATGATTGAGCTTGAGTTAAAAGCTTTAAACGCAGCTGTAAGCTTAGACATTGACATGGCTGAAGCTGTGATGCGCGTAGAGATTGGATCTAAAGTTACAGAGATGAGTTCTAAAGAGCTTAAAAGAGATTTATTAGTATATGCTAAAAAAAATCCAAGGTTGTTCTTAGATTTAGTAAATGATGAAAACGTAATGCTTAGAAACTTTGGTATAAAAGCCACGGAAATGGGTATAATCAAACTTTCTTCAGATCAAAGAACTTTTAAGTGGGGAACAAACGATAGAAAACTAATGACAGTTCCTTTTGACGAACACCCTTATTCAGCTTTAGCCGCTTGGTTTAAAACTGACGAAGGTATGGAGATTTACTCCAATATTGAAAAACGATTAAAATAATTAATCACCTATAGTAGAGCAGCCACTCTTCGGGGTGGTTGCTTAACTATAAAATAAAAATATAATGGCGGTAAATATAAACAAAGTATATCAAAGAGTTTTAGCAATCGCTAATAAGGAGCAAAGAGGTTATATTACTCCACAAGAGTTCAATATGTTTGCTGCACAAGCTCAACTCGAAATATTTGAACAATACTTTTATGATATAAACCAATTCGGTCGATTACACGGTAATGATACCGAGTACTCTGATATGTTGAATATATTAGAAGAGAAATTAGCTGCTTTTGAAAAATTCAAAATAGCTATGTCAGCTATGAGTGGTAATCAAGCCACTTTACCAACAGATGTTTATCGTTTAGGTACGGTATTTTACGCCGCCGGTAGCTTTGACGTTGAGGTAGAAAAAGTAAAGAAAAAAGAGTTAGAATATATGCTAAGAACAGCACTAGCCGCCCCAACAGATTCAAGACCTGTTTACGCCAGAAAAAACGAAACGCTATTAAAAATATTTCCGTCATCCCCTTCCACGTCGTACACAACAGCAAATATAACCTGCAACTACGTAGCTAAACCAACTAATCCAGTTTGGGGTTACAACGTGGTTGTAAACAAACCCTTGTACAACTCTGCTACATCAACTAATTTTGAGTTACACGAGTCTGAAGAAAACACCTTGGTTTATTCAATACTATTAATTGCCGGAATTGCTATTGAAGCACCTGGGGTTACTCAAGTGGCAATGGCTAAGTTAACAGAGGAAAAACAACAAGAAAAAAATTAATAAATGGGATTATTAGACAACGTAACAGGAGCGGCGTATTATGCTGGTGATAATATTGGTGATTATCAATTTACCTCTTTAGAGCATATTATAAATCAATTTATAATTGCCTATGTAGGAGAGGATAAGATTATATCTAAAATAAAAAGAACAGACGTAGCCTTTCACGCAATGCGTGGTTTGCAAGAGTTAAGCTTTGATACTTTTAAATCTAAAAAAGCTTATGAAATAGAAGTGCCATCGACATTAAGAATGCCTCTTCCGCAAGACTATGTTAACTACGTAAAAGTTGCTTGGTATGACTCTTCTGGAATAGAGCACGTTTTATACCCCGCGTATAAAGCCGGTAGAGGTTCAAACATAGCCCAAACAGCAACACCTGGAACTGCTCCTTTTTATGAGTTCACTGGTGACGAGTTGGTGTTAACCACGGCTTCTGACGCGATTACCAATTTCAAAGCTGCTACTCCAGCAGAAAACCAAAACGACTACGACGATGATGATTACGACAACCTGCTAGGGCAACGTTACGGATTGGATCCTGGCCACGCTCAAGTTAATGGTTCGTTTTTTATTGGAGATAGTATGAAGTTTATTCACTTTAGCTCTAACGTTTCTGGTAAAACTGTAATACTTAAATACATAAGTGATAGTCTTGGAACTGATGCTGAAATGAAAGTTCACAAGTTTGCTGAAGAAGCTATGTATAAATACATTGCACACGCTATTTTATCTACAAAAGCAAACACACAAGAGTACATTATCAATAGATTTAAAAAAGAAGCTTTCGCAGCAAAGCGCACAGCTAAATTAAGACTATCAAACATTAAATTAGAAGAGATCACCCAAGTTCTGCGTGGGAAATCTAAACACATAAAACACTAGTCAATGGCTGAGTTGAAAAGAAATTTCCTTAAAGGTAGAATGAACAAAGACCTTGATGAAAGACTTGTACCTAATGGAGAGTATAGGGACGCTTTAAATATTGAGATTTCTACGTCAGAAGGTTCTAATACGGGTTCTGTTCAAAACAAACGAGGAAACCTAAAAACAACAGTAAACGATCACCAAGGAGTGGCTTTCATGAACGATCATGCAAACTCTGATGCTATAACTGTTGGTACGTTTTCAGATGAATCTACTAAAAAAATATACAACCTTATTCATAAAGCATCAAACATCAAAGCTGATGGGGTGTATGGTGCTTACACTCGCTTCACTGGTGTTAGATCAGATGTTATAACAGAGTGGACACCAAGTGCAAATAGTGAAAGTGGTAGCACAGAGCCAGTTGTTACTGATGTATACGAAGTAAGGACTGTTCCTTCAACACCTATGGTTGATGGTTATGGAATAGAAGGGCTTGAAACAACTACGACTTATCCGTACATGCCCAAGGGCATTAGAAAAGGTATGAGAGTTCAATTTTTTGGACCTGACGGAACTGACTATTTAGGACCAAGTAATGAAGTGTATGTTAAAAATGTTTATAGTTCAGAATTTTTTAATAATGGAACCGTATCTATTACACCTATAACAGAAGGTTTTTTTACTCAAATAATGATTGACGCTGGAGTTGTTGTTAAGTTTTCAGCTCCAAGAATATTAAATTTTAAATCAGGCACAACAGAAGCAGAATCTAACACTACAGGAAATCCATCAAGTAATACTCCAGAAAACACTATGATAACTGGTATAAACTTAGTTGATGATATACTGTATTACACGGATGGTAGAACTGAGCCAAAAAGAATAAGTTTAAAAAGATTTAGGCACTCAAGTAATATTGTTACAAAGCATAGTTTGTTTCGTGTAAGCGGGACTGCTGACTTCGGTCCTGCGGTTTATCCTTTTAAAGAAAAACACATAACTGTTCTTAGACCAAACCCCTTAACGCCACCTACTATTGAGAATAAAACAACCAATAGATCACCTGAAACTATCATCGTTAACGGCATGTCTTGGGATGATGACAACGGAGATCCAATTCAGTACTCTTCAGCAGTGCACTCATTGATTGCCCGAATGCCGGGACTAGGTGATGATTTTGTACCAGTAAATTTTGCTTTAGCAGGAGATGACGATATTCTTTTTACACCTGGTGAAACTTTTTACATAAAAGCTGTTTCAACAGAAAGACCACATTGGAAAATAAACGATATACTAGAAATTACAGGTATTGTTAATGCTAAAACTGCTAAATTAGAAATAATTAGTATTCCAAACTCTTTTCAAGTTTTTGAAGTAAAACTTGTTGAAGTAGAAGAGTCTTATACTGGTAACGAAACTGATGAGTCTTGGATGGCGGTTTTAACAGAAAAAGAAACTTTGTATCCTAAAAGGTTTTTATCTTTTGCTTATAGATATAAATACATAGATGGTGAATATTCTTGTATATCGCCGTATTCTAAAACAGTATTTAAGCCAAGTTTTTATTCTTTTAATGCTCTAGAAGGATTCAACAAAGGAATGGAAAACAGAACAAAAAGCGTAACTATTACTGACTTTGTTCCAGCTAATATTCCTGATGACGTGGTAGAGGTTGAGTTATTATTTAAGGATAATAACGATGCTAATATATATTCAATAAACAATATAATAAGAGACTCTAGTTTCTGGACCGCGCCAGGTACTGGATCACATAGAGGTCAAGTAAGTATTACGTCAGAGGTTTTTGGGAGAACGCTACCATCTATTCAAGGTTTAAGGCCTTTTGACAACGTGCCAAGATCAGCAGTATCTCAAGAATTTTCAGCAGGTAGGCTGATGTTCGGAAATTATGTAGAAAATTACAATCTTACAACTAGTGGCTTAGATCATATACAACCAATCCACGGGCATAGTATAGAGCAAATAGAAGATACGTTTGTATTTTCTGATTATACTAGTGCTGATTATTTTAACGCTACATCAACGGTAGATGAAATTACCGCTGTAGATTATAGCGGACTATCGCCTTTCATTGGAAACACTAGTGGCCTAGCACCAGTAAGTAACTACGAACCTGAAGCTGATGATCTTCTTGGTGATAATTTTGAAGGAACTGAATTTGGCACTTTTCCTATTACCAATGTTGGTATAAAAGCAACAAACGAAGATGATTCAGATAATGTATATAATCAGCAAACACCGCAGTGGTATATAAGCGATGATGATTTTAAATACAAGCAAGGACCGTTTTTTACCGCTCAAGATGATGGCACGCATGTTTTTAAAGCTAGTGTTGATATGGCTTTTTACCGAGGTGATGGTCCAGTGCCGGGAGGGCTTGGTGGCAACGGCTTCAACCTTACTCAAGTTGCTCCTTGCTTGTGTTTAGTGACTTGTGGACCCAATGGTAGACTAAACTTCTCCACAAGTTCTACAACTATAGGACAACAACCTTGGATTGCAGAAAATTTTGATTCTGAATCTTATCCAGGCGCTACAGTTGTAAATCCTAATGGACCAAACATAGTACACAAAGGCCAACAGAAGTGGTACAGTGCTACCAACTCAGGAGATTTAAGTAGTTATAAAACCTTAACACTAGGAGAAGATGAAAATGATGAAGTATCTGTTGAGTTAGAAGCTGGCCAACATTATGCTTTTGCTGTACTTTTTGCGAATGGTGAAAACACCTTCGGCACAGTTTACTATGGCGGCAGACAAAAAAACGCTAGTATAGAAATGACAGACTCACCGACTTTTGAATATAGTGTGCAGGTTTCTCCGCCTGCGGAGTCAGTTAAGTCAATGAGAACTTACGAACTTGGTGTTGTTTATTTAGATGGACTAGGAAGAGAATCTACGGTTCTTATAGACGACAGTGTTCAACTATCTAATCCTAAATCTAAATCTCAATTTAAAAATAAATTTAACGCAAAAATATATAATTCTGCTCCATATTGGGCAAAGTATTATAAGTTTTTTGTTAAAGAAGTAGCTAACGAATACCATAATATAGTTCTTTACAAAGCATATCCCAACGATAATGGTGCCCAAGATTTCCTTGAAGATGGAGTGTTTGATTTAGCAACCGCTGGTAGTGGAACAATAATGACTTGGTTAGCATTTAACTCTGCAGATAGAAATAAAGTTTCTAAAGGAGATTATTTGACTTTAAAAAAAGAACACGGTAGTCAAACACCAGTAACAGATTTAAATGCTAGGTGGAAAGCTATTGACATTGTAGACAGTGCAACAGTAGAAGAAGACGATGCAGGTGAACAACAACTTAGTATAGGTTCTTTAGATTTAGACGCTTTAGGCGCTACGTTTGATGATGTTAATGGAAAGTTTTTTGTTAAAGTTTTTGCTGACGCTGCTCTTGAAAGTATTTTAGGTGATCCAGCAGAACTAACGGACGCAGAAAAAGTATCAAACGGAGCTTTATTTGAGGTTGAAGGTAAAGAAGTTATAGATTTAGACTTGTTTTACGAAGCTTCTCAAGCTTACCCTATATACCTAGACAAAGAAGATGTTGAAATGTATATAAAAGTTGGGCAAAAAGTAGAAATAGACTATTATGGTATTATGAATCAAGCCTCGGTTGACGCGGCTTGGGAAGAGGAGGGTTTTAATCCAAAAGTTATAGGCGTAGAAGGTGCTTCAACCTTTGGCTATAATCAAGTAACCACCCTAAACAATGACGCCTTAGTTGAGGTTACTCTGAGTGGCTCTAATCCTTACCCGTGCTTTGTAAGTAGTTTAGCTCCTATGCGTTTAAAGTTTATAAACCCGGACAATAGTTACGTCATGGCGTATGTTATTAAAAATTGGATTGGGAATGATAAGGTGTACCTAAGACCTTATACTCACAATGTTCCTGGTCTTCCTACAACAACCTGCTCAGTTGGTTTGTCTTGGTTTAATTGTTATGCTTTTGGCAACGGTGTGGAGTCTGATAGAATTAGAGACGACTTCAACGCTAATGTTATATATCCATATACAGAAACCGGTAAGCAAAGTGGATTTAAAGCTACTTTACAAGATAAAAACTATAAAGAAGTAAGAAAACCAAACGATATAATTTTTTCACAAATACACAACGAGGCAACAGGCTTAAACTCGGCTAACGAATTTATAATGGCTGACAACATTGTTAAACGCTTAAACCCAGAATATGGTAGTATACAAAAGCTTTTTGTAAGAGGTGGCATGAGTGGTGATAGTTTGCTAGCTTTTTGCGAAGAAAGAGTATTGAGTATTTTAACTAACAAAGATGCCTTGTTTAACGCTGATGGAAGCGCTCAACTTCTTACAAGTAATAAAGTTTTAGGACTAGCTAAACCTTATAGTGGAAACTATGGTATATCTAAAAATCCAGAATCTTTTGCGGTTGATGAATATAGATGCTACTTTACCGACAAAGATAGAGGAGCTGTATTGAGATTGTCAAAAGACGGTTTAACACCAATATCTTCTTCTGGGATGCGCGATTGGTTTAATGATAACTTACAGTACGCAACCGCGTGTGTTGGTAGCTACGACGGCCATAAGGAAGAATACAACTTAACGGTGCACTCTATAACAGCTCCGCTGAGTACTAAAAATGTATATACACTAACATGGAACGAAGCAGCTAAAGGTTGGGTTAGTTTTAAGTCGTTTATTAAAGAAAGTGGTTTATCGTTAAGTAATAACTATTACACCTTTAAGGCAGGTAAAATGTATCTTCATGATACAGAGGATACGACTGTTGCTCATAACAACTTTTATGCTATTCAAAACACATCTACAATAACACCAATATTTAATGAAAACTCAGATGTTGTAAAATCATTTTTTACTATTAATTACGAAGGTACTCAATCTAGAGTTATAACTAATAATTCTGATACTATAGACTCTTCTAATGGATATTTTGGTGAATTTTACAATAACGCAACCGGCTTAGATGATGGTACAACTGCTATAAAGGGTTGGTACGTTGAAGACGTATCTACGGATATGCAAGAGGGCCAAGTTGATGAGTTTATTGATAAAGAAAATAAATGGTTTAACTACATAAGAGGTGTTGATACTACCTTTACAAACGCGGCTGATGCGGGTTCTGCGACTGGAAACTTAGATTTTGATGAATCTTCTATTCAAGGCGTAGGTCAATTATCCATAAACGCTACATCAGATGTTGCCGTAACCGCTGGGTATAACATAGTAGTTAATGTAACAAACGGAGACAATTGGACGTCTGATGGGTATGTAATATATAATCAGACAGTGCATCCTAGTAGCGCTACGTTTACGTTAACACCAACAGTTGGAAACTCAATATCAGCAGCTAACTTTAGTAACCCTAACACAGACCTACCTTCTTGGATTGCTCTACCTAATAATGGTAGCCAAGCAATAACGTTCAGTGATTCTGGAAGCGCGAATACCCCTACAAATACAGTTATAGGTACATTTAATTTTGCAGATCCAGGTAGTACTCTTAGTAGTTCTCAATCAATAACACTAACTTTAAATGTATCTGCCGCAATTCCAAACATTGTGAGCTGGACGGGGCAGCTACTTTTTTTAAGCAATGTATCTAGTTTTACCACCAACGCTCCTCAAACAGTTAGCATTAACGAAAGCGATGACGTTAGTTTGTTTCTTACTTCAACCAGCAATACTCAACAAAGTTTTATTGCGTCTAGTAATATTACTGCATTTGCTGAATCTGAGTTGTTTACCTTTACAATAGACGCTGGGCCAGCTGGGTACTACGAAGCCGCAAACCCACCAAGTCTTAATATAAGTCCAAACGTTGAAATTGAAAATTATTCAGTAGTTGGACCTGTGTTTACAGAATCAGAGTACACGAGCGACAACACAACCACGTACTCTCAAGCTACATGGACTATATCTTACGTGGCAGGTTATGAAAATTTAACATCCATAGATGACGATAATACAATAACTATAAACACGAACTGGATTAAAGGGGTGTGTAAATGGAATCCTGAGGGGAGTTACTATGCTGACGACTCCCCAAGCACTGTGGTGTTTAACATAGACAATACTTTAGGCATGCCAGCTGTTCAAGCTATTGACGATGCCACTGGTGTGGCGGCAACTTGGATAACTATAGATGAGGTAACTGTCAACAATGTAGAATTATCATTTAGTGAGAACACGGGAGATGCTAGAACGGCTACTTTAAAACTATTTTCTTCTGGTAATTCAACAAACGTACCGGACTCCACGAGACTTGTTTATCAATCTGAATTACAAGTGTGTGAACTAAAAGCTCAGTATGTAGTTGGATATAACGAAATTGGCTGGTCATGGACGGATGATGGTGCGATATACGAAGAAATTTACAGCCCTGAGCACGATCACTTAAACGGAGTTAGTGGACAAGGTCCAAAACTTAACAATTTATCAAGCGTAGGCGATGTACACATAAGACTTAATAGAACACTCAATAGTGGGTTTATTGCTCTAACAAGTGACTGTGTAGTAAATTATTTAGTTGGTGATCCTGACTGGTTAACACTAAGTGTTCAATCTAATAATAACGCAGCTAACAGCACTCAATTAGTTTACGTTGCAGAAAACACAACAGCAATTGAAAGACAAGCAGAGATAATATTTACTCATCCTGACTCTATGGATCAAACAGACTCTGTTACATTAATACAGGAGGCTGCTTATAACAGCGCGGTTAACACTTTAACATTCAAGAAAAACACCGGTGGTACGGTTGGTGGAACAACAACTCCAAATATCGTGGATGCTGGAACAACAATAAACATTCCGGCAACTAGTGGAGCTCATACGCTGTGGATAGATATTCCTAACGCAGATGTACCGTTGTCTACCATGGAGTTTCAAGATCCAATAGCCTCTATTAGTGTAGATGGATTCTATACGTATGAAACCGTTGATGAGCCACCTAGTGGCTACCAATGGGCAACTGGTTTTGATGTGTCTACTGCTAGCGCCATGCTTTGGTACAACGGTGGAATTTTAATGCCTTACTTTACCAATCAGGTAGCTAAATATGAGTTTACGTTTTGGGCTGAAGAAAACACAGAACTGGATGATAACGGTATACCTAAGGACAGGTCATTTGCTATATTTGGTTTTAATCCAGAAAACAATAGTGTAGATTACAGCCTTAGTGATGATGGTGTTAATATAGTACAACTAGCACCAGCTTATACTCAGTTTGCTCAAGGACCAGAAATAATAATTGGTAACGAAGCAGATGATGCTAACAACGACTATCAAATAAACTCTAATGGTGGAACACCTCAGGTACAAGTAGAAGCTCACTCAAACGGTGTTTCAAACGAAGATGGAGAGATTTGGGTTGCTGGTGCGCCAGGATGGTTTAACTCTTTATCGATAGCACAGTCAGATGGAGGTACTTCAACTGCTTATTTTGCAACTTTAAATCTTGATTCAAACACTACGCCGTTTCAAAGAAAAATAAAACTATCTACATACCACTCTACGCTTACTATGCCAGCTCCTAGTATTACTTCTACTTCCGACCAACTTGTAAACGGTAATGATAATTTAACTGTTTTAATACCAGGTTCTGATCCATATGTTACACTTAATGGTGCAAGCACTTATCTATGGAGCGAAACCAATTTCGGTGTAAATAGTTATCAGTTTTTCTTTCCATTTGGTTCTAGTGCAGCTAGCTATGGCGCAGGTACCATTACGGCTGATCAATATGGTATAACTTACAACGGAAGCCAACCCACTATTAGTGTTTCCTATCAAGAAGGTTCTAGTAGTGTTGTGTTAAATACTACTCCAAGTTGGTTAACCAATGTTGGTTACACGACAGTAAATGGTGGTGGATGGAGTGAGCAAGAGTGCATTAGATTTACACTAAGTGCTAACACAACAGGTGATACAAGATCTTTTGGAATTACTTTAACCAATTCATCCGGAGATGGAGATCC
>Ga0209337_1002704_pt1 | contig 12711 bp, 5 predicted proteins | sample LinPmetageLP53_FD_184044 | JGI IMG/M metagenome (GOLD analysis project Ga0209337, IMG submission 184044) | Marine viral communities from the Pacific Ocean - LP-53 (SPAdes) (version 2) | ecosystem: Environmental > Aquatic > Marine > Oceanic | place: Pacific Ocean | collected 2010-02-08 | reverse complement strand
GTCTACAAGCCCACATTGAATTATTTAAAGCTTATAAGAAAGATGAAGAAGTAGCTAATAAACTCTACTATTCTTTATTGTTTCATGGTGAGTGTATTGTGTTTAAGACACCAGTACTTGCTAAGAGACTAGAAAAAGTTTTCTCTGAGAACATGAATGATAAGTTTAGACTCGATGTCTGGAAGATAATATTAACAGAAGACATAAAAGAAGGCGAGGATCTAATATACTTCTATTCAGCCGATCCTAAACCAATAACAAAAAATGATGATTTAAGTGTGTAGCAATAAGGTGATCTACAATGGCAGATGAAGAAATTGTAACAGAAGAAAATACGGAGTCTACTATTACTCCTAGAAATTTAACAGTAGATGAACGTAATAAACCTATTCTTGATATGGTTGGAGATCAAGCTGTTGGTGCAACTAACCCTGCTGATCTAGGTGCAGGTCAATTTGACTATACTCCTCAAACTATGCAGAGTGATGAAATATTACAAGATACTGGTAAAGCAGTAGAAGAACTAGATACAAGTCTTGCTCCTGCTCAAGTAGATGCAGCAGGTAGTGCAATATCAAGACAAGTTGCTGCTCCGTTAGCTGAAGGTAAAGCTCGTACAATATCTGCTGAACAAATGCCTATTACAAATACGTTAATACCTGCTGCTGTTAACATTGAAGGAGAACTTTCTAGTCAATCACAAATAGACGCTGCTGTTGTTCAAGATTCAAGAACTAAAGAACAAATGCTTGCACAAGGCACGTTAGCTACAGCACAAACTCAAACATTAGCTCAAGAAGCTACAGTACAATTTCAAGTTGAACAAATGTACGAAGCTTTAGAGGAAGGTAAACCGTTACCTGCGTGGGCTGCTCCTAATGTACGTAAAGTTCAAGAAATAATGAATGCCAGAGGACTAGGAGCTTCTAGTGTTGCATCTGCAGCAATGGTACAAGCTATTGCAGAAAGTGCTTTACCTATTGCAGCACAAGATGCTCAAAGATATGCTACGTTACAAATACAAAACTTGAACAATCAACAGCAAACAGCACTTGCTAATTCAGCTACTGTTGCAGCTATGGATGCAAGAAATCTTGACAACCGAATGAAAGCAGCACAACAAAATGCTCAATCTTTTTTGCAGATGGATCTTGCTGATTTTAATGCAGAACAAGCAGGGTCTGTGTTGAAATATCAATCTCAAGTTCAATCATTGTTTACAGAAGCAGCAGCAGAAAATGCAAGGCTTCAATTTAACGCTAAATCTCAAACACAAATAGATCAATTTTATGATCAGCTTGGATCATCTATCTCTAAAAATAATGCTGACAGAGAAACAGCTACTAGACAATTTAACGTTGATCAAGGAAACAGCATGGCAAAATATGCTGCTAAAATAGAAGATGCAAGAGAAAAGTTTAACTCTAGTATGCAGCTTCAAATTGATCAGTCTAATACACTGTGGCGTAGAACGTTAAATACTGAAAACACAGCAGGACAAAACGAACAAAATAGACTTAACGCTGCTGCGTTATTAGGTATGACTGCAACGGCTCAAAACAATTTATGGCAGAAATACAGAGATGAATCTTCTTTTGTTTTTCAATCAACTCAAAATGATTTGCAAAGAACACACCAGCTTGCTCAAACAGCTATTGCTAATCAGTTTGCTAGAGACATGTTTAATGCAGAAATAGATGCAAAAACAAATGAAGCAATAGGAACCTTTGTAGGAAGCACGTTACAAGGCGTGTTTTCTAAAGCAGTAGGTTCTTTAACATCATCAATATTTGGTTAAATAGGAGTTTAATATGATTGGCGCAATTATGAGTATGTTTGGCGGTGGTGGTGGTTCATCTAAAGAAGCAACGCAATCTTCTATACCTACTAAATATTCTAAATTAGAAGGTGCTATACGTGCTAAAGATTCTGCTTTAGCAGCAGGTAGAGAGTCTTTGCAATACAAAGGATTTTTACCTCAAAAACAACAGCCAAGCAGAGCAGAAAACACTATCAGCAATATTAAAAATTATGTAAGTTCTAAAAAACCAAATGCAAAAGCTTTAATAAAAGCTACAAAAGTTGGAGGACCAGCAGTAGTTGTATCTACTGACGAACAAAAAGAAGATCGTCCAACTGAAAAACAACTTGCATATAAAGGTTCTGATTATAGCACTCCTATATCATCAGATAATTACTTTAATATATAGGAATACAAAATAATGGCAATACGACAAGAAACTCAAGCATTTGATCCTTTTGCAAAAGCAATTCCTGGGCAATCTTTTACTGACGAGCCAGGTTTACGTCCTTATGAACGTCCTCCTTTAGAAACAGATCCTGAAAAGTTATATAAAACTTTAGATGAACAACTAAACGAAGAGTCTACTGCAACTAAAATAGCTGACATACTTGATGTTGGAGTATCTGCAGAAACTCTTAGTGAAACGTTAATGATGAAATGTTTTGCAGAAGGAGTTTGTTCACCAGATGTAGCCGAGATTGTAAAGCCATTTATATTTATGTCTGTAGTTGAAATTGGAACAGAACACTCTGTAGAAAAAATGGTTTTGTTCAATGAAAACGAAGAAGAAGAAAATTTAACTCCTGAAGCTAAACTAAATCTTATGGAAAAATTAGACTCTGAAAGATTTAATGACACTATGAAAACATTCGATGATATGGATAAAAATGAAGAAGAAGCAATAGGTCTGTATAACGAAGAGTTAGAAATGCAAGATGATGAAAGTGTAGAAGAAGATATGCCTATGCAAGACTCAGAAGATACAGGAAGTTTCCTTAACATATCTTTAGATAATGAAATGCCTGTAGAAAGCAGTGAAGAAACAGAAGAAGTTATGATGTCTGATGAAGAAGAAGGAGGATTAGTATAATGGCTGGATTTTTAATGGGATTTGCAAAAGGTGCAACACCTAGAGCTTCTAGTGGTAAAACTCAACTTTCTTTTGCAGAACAAGTAGAACTAAACAGAAAAAAAGAGGAAGAAAAAGGAATACAAGAACGCAAAACTAAAAGAACTCTTGATCCTAGTGGACCTGCTCAAGCAGAAGTAACAGGAAAATACAATTTAGCAGGTACAAAACACCAAGCGAATAGAACATTTCAAGGAATAACAGAAAAAGGCATTCAAGATAGATTAACAAAGACAACGGTAGACGCGACTGAAATGATGCAATTCAACAAAGGTCTACGTCTAAAAAGAGCAGATAATTATTATTCTACTTTTAAAAGTAGAACAGAGGCAAATGTAGAATTATACGGCAGACACCATACTACATTACCTACTTTTGATGAAGTACAAGCAGTTATGTCGGCAGGTGTTGATCATTCAGCATATCATTTTTTTAACAATAAAGGATGGTTTTCTAACAAAGCAACACAGGAGCAAATTAAAAATGGAAAAGCGCATTACACAGGTTTTATTCTTGGTACTGGTGGCTCTAATGGCGGTTTTGCAACTGAGTCGGGTAGAGAAAAATTTGATAACGCATCTTCTCAAATGAACAGTGATTTACAATTTGTAGATACAGTTTTAGAGGCGAAGAATACACCAGACAGCATAAAAGCTGGTTTTGTTTTCAATAGAGACACGACTTTAAATAGATCTCAAAGTAAACCTGTAGCAAAAGCAATTTATGATAGGGTTTCAAATTTTATTATTCCAACTTCTGAAAACTACACTGGAAAAGAATTTAAAAGAAAAGCCTTAGAACGTTATATGGCTAATAATGAAAATAAACAAGATTCTTTAAAAGGTTTATTAAAAAGAAAAAATGCAAAACAAATAGCAGAACAAACAGAAAAACCTGTTGTTACATCAGAAACAAGTTTTGTTGAAAAAGGAAAAACAGTTAATCCTGTAGAAAATATTATAACAGCAAAAGCTCAATTTTCAGCAGGTCCAGGATCTAAACGCTATAAAACAGTTGCAGATCAAGTATCTAAAAAAGGCAGTTCACAAGATAGATTATATCAAGCAGTATTAAACAGAGCTATAGAAACTTTTACAAATCCAAAAGAACATAATAGGTATTCTGGAGCCGTAAACTTTGCAAAACAAGACACAGATTTTGCTAAAAAGCAAATTGCAAAAGGTCGTCCATTACAGCTTGTAGGCACTCACCTCGTAGGTTTTGCTAAAACACATAAAGTAAATGATGATAGTTATTTACAATCTGTCTTTGAAGGAGAAACAAAAGCTATTATTCCTAGTGCTAGAGAACTTGACATGATAGTTACAACAGCTATAGGAGAAGCAGAAGAATTTTCCAAAGTAGATCCTACTGGTGCGTTGAACATAGATGGTTTAGATCACGTACTAGAAATTATACGGAACAGATTATATCACCCTGATTTTGCCAAACAACGTAAATCAAAAGTACAAAAACTACCAGCAGCTAAAAAAGGCTTTGCTGATTCTACTGCTTCTGTTGATACTCAAACAAAAGAAAATACTACTTCTAAAACTTCTCCGATACAATCTATACCGCAAAGATTACAAAGCCTTGAAACTGGAAAAAACCAAGTTAAAAATTTAGAGAGTATAGTAAAAAGTAAATCAAACGAAATAGAGGGTAATCATACTCCAGAAATTATTCTTGAAGCATTTAAAAGCGATGGTGATTATACACATGTTTATACAAGTGCTAAGTTTACAACAGATGAAGATAAAGCTAAAGAGTTAGTAAGATTACACAATCTTAAAGTTTCAAACAAAAGAAATCTGAAAAACGCTGCTACTCTTGACAAAGACATAAAGAAAAAAGACTATGAACATATGTTAACAAGAGATAAAGAGGAGATAGTAAAGCTAGAGGATTTAAAATACAGATCAAAAATAGAAACTAAAGATGGAGGATTTCTTTCCTTACCTCGTGTACAAACTAAAGAAGGATCTAGAGATCAACTTTTAGCTTTAAAAAATCAATCGATATTAAGAAGTCGAGGAGAAACAGAAACAAAAGCTTTAAATCCTGCAGATGCGGCTCTTGCAGAAATAGGTCGTTGGGAAACTTGGGTAAGTAAAGTAAACAGCCTACCTATATCAAATGGCAAAAAAGATGAGATACTTACAGCATTTACAAAAAGATACGGATCAGAAATTCTCTATAACCTTAACCAATTAGCTAACATAAAAGGAATAACAAAAGGTTCTTTTGCTCTTGTTGAAAGTAATATGTTGCCTGAAATATCTAAGTTAAAATTTAATGGAGATGGTTTAACAGGTGAAACTATTATAAATAACAACTTTAAAAGGACTAATGAATACGTAAAATTTTATAACAGAGGTGGTATAAAAGGGACAAAAGGAGATTACGCTTTCGTTAAAAAAGAAGTTGGTAATGAACAAGGAGGTAAATTAACTTTAGTTTATCCAGTTTTAAATAGAACGCAAGAAGACATAGATCAAAACGGAGTATTTAAATCTCCTCAGTTATTAGTTCCGAACAGAGATAATCGTCTTGAAGAAATAACTTCTGGAACAATGACTCTTAAAAAGAATAAATATATACGTATGCTTGATTTTAAGTCAGAGTTCTTTTTAAAAAATAATCCAGAACGAGCAGCGTTAGTAAATAATTTATTAAAACCTCTTAAAAATTCTATTAGAAAAGCTATTGAAAGCGGATCTGGAAAAGATGCTCAAACTATGGTTAACGAAGTGTTAGGCACACTAGGACAGCCTAACTCAGAATTGCGTAAAGCGTTAGGAGAGTACTATCAAGATTTTGATAAAGAAGATTTAGTTAAAACTGTAGCTTTTTTAGCTAACAATCAATTTCATTTTACTAGAGTTCTTTCAGAAGATCAACAAGTAGGTGTTGGAGGAATAAACTTAGATACTTTAGGAACAAACTCTCAATATGGTTATAAAACACAAAAAGAGATAGATGCAGATTTATCATATAAAGATGCTAAAATGGTTTCAAAATCTTCTGACATAGTTATAAGATATATGAAAGGTCTTCTTAATGTCTTTAAAGGAATAGGAGCTAACAGAGTTAATGTTGCTCAAGTTTCAGAAATTATGTCACCAGAAAATGCACCATCATCTAACTTTGCAGCAGCTAAACAACTTATATCAAAGTTAAGATTGAAGCCTGAACAGTCCGAAAAAATAATAAATGAATCTTTTGATAATGAAGAAGATAGAGAAAGAATGAAATCTCTTTTAGGCAGAGAAGGTGCATCAAGAGCAGGTGGAATGTTTAATGCTGTTGACTACATAATTAATAAAGTAAAACAAGGATCTGCGCTTGCAAAAGATTTAATTGGTTATGAAGGATCAGTTGTAGATACTGCAAAAAGATCTTTTACTATAGGACCGAAAGGAGCTAATGCAGTTGAGTTTATAAAAGAACATGGTTCTAAACTCGCTGACTTAGAAGAAAGAAAAAACGATGCTCTTAAAAAGTATAATGATTCTTTCAAACTTATGGGAAATGAAAAAGATGAACTTGGAAGAACAAGAACAGAAAGAATTTTAAATGCAAGAAGAAATCTTTACGCTATTGCATTAACATATCATTTTGCTGGATTGGTACAAGGTGGTTCAGGAGGTCGTGCTATTTCAAACGAAGACTTTCAAAATTTATATGAAGCTTTATTTGGTTCTGATGGTCCAGTTCAATACTCAAATATAAAAAGTGCTTTGTCTATTGCTCAAAATGCACTTTATAAAGCTGATATAGTGATAGCAATGCGAGACAGAAAAGGACAAGCAGACTTTGTTTTAAAAGCTGTTAACCCTGTGTTAGACGCAATTACACACAGAGAAGAACAACAAGCATTAGTAACTCAAGCTAAATCTTCAACAATGTCTAGTAATCCTTCTGTGTTAAAAGGTAACGTACAACGGCTTGGAACTTTTACCAGTAAAACAAAAAAAGGAAGACCTACGAACAATGCAATAGAACAACAAGAAAGTATAAGTACTATGTTTGATCAACTAGGTCTTGATATGGTAACACCTAATCAATTTTTAGGATTAGCTGAAAAGGCTGGAGTAAGTCCAAATAAAATTCAAGACAATATAACAGCTACGCAATTTTACCAAATACTTGATCAATTAAGTGAAGATATGACTACGACTTTTGATTATGCTTTACGAACACGTTTACAACAAATGAGTGATGTACGTTTTGATGCACCTACAGAATTAAAAAAAGGTATGTACGCTATTGGATTAACTATGGCTGAAATATTCCAAAGAGCAGCTAATCCTAAAGAAGACTATCAGAAAGAATATCAACAAATAAAAGGTATCTTTTTAACAAGTTATGTACGTGAGTTCGTAGATCGTCTTATGACTAATAGAATATATCCAGCTTTAGACGAACCTCAATTTGGAATGCAAGAAGGAGCCTCGTAAACATGGCTGAAGAAAACGCAAACCTAGAACTTAATCAAGAAGACGTTTCTAACCCGTCAGTTATAGAACCTGAAATAACTGAAGAAGAGTTACAATTTTCTGAGTTTCAAGAAGATAAAACTTTTGATCTTGGTACAATGCCTGTGTCTGATAGTTCGCCAGAACTTATGTCGGATGCACAAAAATATCTAGAGACTCAAAAGGCACAATCTGGTCCTTCTGTAGAAGAACAAAAAGAAAAGAAAATTTCTGAATCAGAATTTCCTAATATAGAAAGATTTAAACAAGAAAAAGAAGATTTAAAAAGAAAACAACCTTTAGATGAAGCAGCTAACAGGTTAAGAAGAAATTTAACAAAAATGCTTGGAGGAGGAGATACTGCTAGTTTAAATGTTACAGGAGGTTTGCCTTATAGAACAAAAACATTGCAGGGAAATTTTGAAGCAGATGTTCCAGCTATTGAACAAGATAAAGCAGCTATTGTTAAAAATGTAAAAGAAAGTTTACAAAATCTTATTGACTCAAAAGGAGATTCAGATAAAACAAGTAAACAAAATGCTGTTGATTCTCTTGGAGCTTACACAGAAACTATAGCTCAAATTCCGTTAGCTCTCCTTGTAGCTAGAGAAACAGCTATAAACGTAGCTACAAAAGACATTCCTTGGTTTGTTAAAAATGTTCTTGTTAAACTACCAAACATTGCCGTGTACGATACACCTTGGGAAGATATTGCAGTTAATATGGCTACATATGTTGGAAATCATGGAATTGATTTTCTTAAATTTATGACGGGTATTAATCTTACTAATCAGAAAGGAGATTTAGAAGATATAACTTTTAGAGAGTTTACTTTTAAAAATGCTGAAGGAAAAGATGAAACAATGCCCATGTATCAGCACATAGAAAGATTAGATAAAGCTCTTGGAGTGTCTAGAAGTATAGAAAATATAGGTAAAGATTTGTTAAAAGGTATGCAAGTTCCTGAAGATCAAAGAAATATGCTTCATCACATGATACGTTTTGGAATAGAAATAGGAACACCTATGTTTCTTATTCCTTTTGGCGGTTCTCTTAGAGCTGTATCAAAAGGTGCTAGAATGTTAGATGATTATAATATAGAACGCTCAGTAAAACAATATATAAAAGGAAAAAAAGGTTCCGAACAAAGTCTTCTTGACCTTGCTGATAGTTACAGAAAAATGTTAAATAACGGCGATAACATAATCAAAAAAGGAAAGTTAGGAACAGTAGTAGAAGTTGATGGAATACGCCATACAATACCTCCTTATAATAATTTCGTAAGAAAACAAGCAGCAAAAGAATTAGGTGCTTGGCGATATATGAACATGACTATAGGAGCAGGAGTTACAGGAGGTTTAGTTCATGGAATCTTGACAGACATGCCAGAATATAAACAATACGCTCCTGTTGCTTATCTTGCTAGTATTGTAGGAGCTATAAAAGGAGGTACAGGACTGTTAAGAACAACTACTAGAACTCCAGGTTTATTATCTCCTTTAGGCGGTGATGCTGCAGGTATGGTTGGCTATGGAATGATTGGACTTTCAAGAACTGCTGGAGTTTTAGGTGCTAGAGGAATTTTGCACTTTGCTGGTGACATTATGCGTATGATGAAAAAAGATGGAGTTGCTGCAGATTTTATTGATTCTAAATGGGGTAAATGGATGCAAGCACAAGCTGCTGGTGTGTCTGTAGCAAGATCTTTAAGAGATGTATACACTAATGACGGTCAAGGTCTTGATAAGATGATACAAGAAGAAGCTCTGCCTGAAGGTGCTTATAAACATCTTTCAGAATTTTATAGATCTATGACTATTCCAGAAAGAAGAACAATGAATATTGCTCTTAGATCTGCTGTAAAATTAGCTAAAAGTTTAGATCAAATGGTAGGTTCTAAAGGAATGCAAGAGCATATGTTTATGCTTGATCAAGTTATAAATCTTTCTGTTATCAGATCACAAAGACAAATATTAATGAGTTCGATTAAATTCGGTAAAGAAGGTTTTCTTGCAAAGTTTAGCGGTTGGTCAAGACTTGTAGGAAAAAGAGTTAAAGCTGGAAAGATGCTTTCTCATATGGATCAATATGATCAAATTGTAGAACAGCAGGTAGATAGTTTATCTAAAGCTCTTAAAAGTTTAAGAAAAACTGACGAGGTTAATACAAAAGGATCTAAAGAAAGAATAAGACTTGCTAATATAGTAGATAATTACATTTTAGATTCTCTAGAAGAATCTCGTAAATTTAAAGGTGTGTTAGAAGACTATCAAACAAAAGCAGTTGAATTTTCTGGAGAGGTTGGAAATAACAGATTTACAACTGTGCTTAGAAAATCACAAAATGATAATGGCCCACTTGATGAAGATATGCTTCCTAGTCATTTTAAAGAAAATCCTACACCTCTTAAAGCAACTCAACACGCAGAATTAGACGATGCTAGCAGGATTCGTGCAGGAACTGACTCAAGAGAAATTGTAGATTTAGCATATAATGTAGCATGGTCAAGAAACAATATGCTTTATAATAAAATAAATGATAACTCTAAATTTAAAAATGTAAACATACCTATTAACAACGTTGTTGATTCTTTTACAGATGATATGTTAGCTAGTGCTGCACCTATCATACGTAGACTTTCTAATCTTGACCCTAAAGCAACAGTTGATAAAGCACAATTTATAAGTGCTACAAGAATGAAACATCTAAATACTTTAGATTTTGACAAGCTTTTGTACAAAGCAGATGAAATAAATCAAGCTGTTAAAAAATTCGAAGGAACTGAAAACTCTTTAGACATTACTTACAAAGGAAATAGTTTTACATCAACAGATCTTGAAGATTTACTAAAAAAAGCACAAAATGAAGGACCACTTGGAAAAGGAGAAGACACTTTAAAAGATCTTTTAGCTAATCTTACCTCTTCAAAAGATTTAGGAAACAGATATATAAGTGGTATAGTTCCTTCTGTTATACCTCTTAAAGATCTTAGAAGTATTTTATCAGGTTTAAAAAAGAAAAAATCTACTAAAAGTCCAAAAGAGATAAGTGCTAAAACACACGAACTAGGTGATGATATAGACACTTTTAATAAAGCTTATGATGCTGATTCTTTAGATAAAAGCAATGTAATGGATCAAATTTTAAAAGATCAAGGATTAAGTACAAAAGACATAAAAGAATATTTAAATTTTAAAAAGAAAGCAGACGATAACTATAGAGAAACAATAGGGTACGTTTGGAAAGCTGAAGTTGGTGGAGTTTTATTAAAAGATCCAAGGAGAGGCGCACCTAATTTTCCTGACGAAGAAAATCTTTTACAATTTTTTAGATTTAGCGAAAACAGAGTACCTGGAGAAAAAGATATCGTTTATGGTGTTAAAGCTTTTAATAATGCTTTTCCAACTACAGGAACAACGACTATTACTAGAAAACTTGATAGCGGTGAAGAAGTACAAGAAGTTGTAGAAAACTCTGTGCTAAGAGAACGTGCTACAAAAATGCTTATTCATCAACTAGGTATTAAATTTATCTATGGAGGAAGTAAAGGTATTGAGTTTGCAAAAGAACTTAAACCTTCTGTTATAGAATCTTTTATTCAAGGAAAAATTATACCTAAAGACATAGGACATAATTTAAAAGAAGCTTTAAAAGATTTAAGAACAGGTTCAGTTAAAGATGAAGCTATAAAAGAAACACAAAATAGACTACAAAGAAATGTACGTGATCTTACAGACCTTAAAAAAGAATCTACACAAAGATCGTGGTTAGGAGGCTTATCTTCTAAAGGAGATGATTTTAATCAAGAAAACTTTGTAGAAGCTCTTGTATTTGGAATAGGTAAAACAACAGATGTTGCTGAAGTTGCTGGAAAACCTATAAAACAGGAGTTAGTAAAAGATATTACTACGCTAAGAGATATTTCTACAGAAGTTGGAAAACCTATAAGCAAAACAGATGAAGCTTTAATAGCTGTTGACGAATTACCTCTAAAAAAAGAATTAAGAGATGAAAATTTAAATATATTTATAGACCTTGCTAAGACTAAAAATATCAAAGATCCTAAAGAAGCTGCAGAAGCAATACAAATGTTAGACGATGCTAACGATTTAATTCTTAACTATGGTTATAATCAGTCTTTTCAGTATTCAAAAGCTAAAGCTGTTTTCGGAGAAATTCGTGCAAAAGAAAAAGTAGGAGATGTTAGAGCCGTACAAAAAGAAGTAGATGAAGTAGGAGAAGACGCTTATAAATTTCATAGATTAAAAATGGATGTTAGGCAAGATAAACTTGCTCAATTTTTAAATGATGGTGCAGAAACTATTGAAAAACTATCTCTAACAAAATTAGAGATAGCTAAAGCTTCAGGTGATATTGCTTTGATCAATGCTGCTAAAAAAGATCTAACAATGTTAACAAAGCTTAGAGAAATAAATTCTATGGCTGCAATAGCTAAAGGAGAAGGGTCTACTCTTGGAGTATCAGGACAACCAACAGATTTTGTAGGATCTCAAATAATGTCAAGAGTTTATTCTTGGGCTAGAGGAGTTGTAGGTATGCAATATTTAGCTACTGAAGCAGCTTATAAATCATGGCATTTAGCTCACGCAAATATGATGAAAGAAATTCTATTTAATCCAGCAGCAGTTGACATACTTTATAAAATAGCTGTGCAAAAAGGTAGAATGTCTGCAACAGATTCTAAAACTCTTTCAACCTTAGTTCTTAAAGCTTTTTCTAGAGGTCACGCATACGCCAATGCACAAGATAAAAGAGAAGGAGAGCTTGCACTGATAGCAAGGCAAAAAGAAAATATTGTTGAAAGAGGGATTGAGCTTGCTCAGTATGTATTTAAATTTACTGATCCTAATTGGAAAGATAAACACCAAGTTTCTATCTTTACAGATAAAGGAACAATTAGAGGACCAAAACCTAAACCTGCTGCTCCTTGGACACAATCTAGACCTCAACCTAACACTCCGTTACCTAACCATTATCCGAGGTAAAACAAACAATGATAGGCATACTAAGCTCTCTGTTACCAGTAGCATCTACTATACTGGATCGTGTTGTACCTGACAAGAACGCTGCACAAAAAGCAAAGCTAGAGATGGAGAAGGAGTTAACAAGTGCCTTCAACAAAGCTAACCTTGCACAAATAGAAACAAACAAAGTTCAAGCTGCTCATCCTAGTCTGTTTGTTGCAGGAGCCAGACCAGCAATCATGTGGATATGTGCCTTTGGTTTAGGTTGGCAGTTTGTGTTTCAACCTATAGCTGTGTGGGGAATGGCTGTGTCAG
>Ga0209337_1002702_pt1 | contig 12715 bp, 18 predicted proteins | sample LinPmetageLP53_FD_184044 | JGI IMG/M metagenome (GOLD analysis project Ga0209337, IMG submission 184044) | Marine viral communities from the Pacific Ocean - LP-53 (SPAdes) (version 2) | ecosystem: Environmental > Aquatic > Marine > Oceanic | place: Pacific Ocean | collected 2010-02-08 | reverse complement strand
GTCTTTACCATTCAAATTTATTTCAATATCTTTTTCAATTTTCTTATAATTAGTTTCGTATTTAGTTTTTACAGTTTTATTAGATTTCTGTAAACTACCTTTTTTGTCAATAATATATACTGTATTGCCAATCATAAACTCAATTTTTACATACATTTTTTTACTGTTCTTATTAATTACATTTGTATTATTATACTCACTTGTTATTTTATCGAATAATGCAAAAATTATAATATTAATAATACTACTTTTACCAATCGCATTATTCCCTAAAATACCAATTACACCTTCTGTATTTGTAAAATCTATTTTATTTATCTTATTATCACCATATATAAATAGATTCATAAACTCAATATTTAAAATACTCCATTTATACTCTGAGATATCCTTTGTATTAAAATCACACTCATCTTTTATTTCATTATGTAATTTTAGAATATCATGAATTTTTTCTTCTGATTGTCCTGTCATTTTATCTTTAATAATAATTTCATCATTAATATTCTTGACAAACTGTTCGTCATATGTTATTTTTTGTAAAGCATTTTTAAATTTAATTATTTTTTCGCTAATTATATTTGTCTTAGTAGCAACAATTTCTTGAACTTTTTGAATATCATCATTATTTGTTAGATTAATACGTAATCGACAATTTTTAGGATATGATATAGGATTACTACTATCTCTGATATTATCTATATCTCTAATTGTTATATAACCATAATCATTCTGAATATCTATACATTCTGGCGTCTTATTTATTAAATCCCATTTAATAAGACCATGATTATCAATGTCCTCTCCAAAATTCTGCTGGATTAAACTACCACAATACGCAATATTATCTTTTAAAAATTGTCTTTCATGTACATCTCCTAACAGAGTATAATCAAATTCCTTAAAATCATCAACTGATAATAATCCATTTGAAAAAGCAATTTCTTTAAGCATACCATGATACAATCCTATCTTTATTTTATTCACCTCCTGGGGAATTCTAACGAATCCAAGATTATCTTCTAAACTATTAAGTGATAGGACTATATTTTCAAACTCATATACTCCGCTATATTTCAAGTAATTAATATTAGGAATGTCTTGTGTGAGGGCTTCCAAATTCGGCACACGTTCTAAATTATTTTCAATCAAATCATGATTCCCACTAAATAGAATTACATCAGTTATGTTTGACAGATTTTTAAGAAACTCACGCAATAAAAGAATTAATTCAGGTGTTATTTTATCTTTCTCATGAATTATATCACCACAAATTACAATTAAAGATTCTTTAATGTTTTTTTCATTTTGTAAAAATTTATATAAATTATTAAAAACATGTCTATATTCATCATGTCTACTCAAAGGTCTAATATGGATGTCAGCCAAATGATATATATAATTAATATGTTTGTCAGATATTTTTTGCATAATGATTAATATATCTATTTTTTTAAATAAAAAAATCATTTTTTATTTAAATAAAAAAATATAAGATTTAATTAGGGTCTAGAACCACAGGTAATCCCTGATTTTTTAGGTATTGTAGGTATTGTAGGTATTGTAGGTATTGTAGGCACTATTATATCGTCATCACTACTTTCGCTATGCTTCATATTATTTGTTTTATCCTCAATTGTGTTTTCATTTACGTTTCTCCATTTAGGTTTGTTAATATTATTTTGTTTATTTTGTTCTATTATTTTATGAATAGTATCATGTTTACGAATAATATCTTTCACCGAATCTATCTTTTTGATAAGTACATTTCCTATTTTAACATCTGTATTACTCATTTTCTTGTAATATTTAACATAATCTTCTTCATCTAATTCGATCTCAATCTTAACATTCACTTCATTATAAAATTGGTATGTCTCGTCTAAATAAGTTTTTCTAATTTCTTCTAATCTTTCACTGCTTTTACTAAAATAAATCATTTCTCGAACTCTTTTTAATTTAGATACAGCAATTATGCCTTTTTCTTCTGTTATAGATAATGCTTCCATATGTTCTTGATATTTTTGAAACTTAATTAATGTTGCTAATAATGATACAAGTGTACTAATAATTAAAGGAGCGATTCCAAATATTGTTTTTAGAAACTCATTAAAATCATCATCATTAAGTATATTTTTTAGTGCTTCAAATAGAGTTAATGTAGATGATAATACAATCACAGAACCGCTCATATATTTATAAGCTCTTTGATAATCAGTATATTTATGATTAATATATCTCATTCTTTTATCAATACCATTTATCTTCTTCTGTAAATGTTTCACAAATATAGATTTATGATATTCAAAACGTTTTTTTTTCATTTTTATTATTTCAGTATTAACATTTACATAATGTTTATCATTTACAGATAAATTTTTATATTCATCTAACTTATTACAAATATTATTTGTTTCATTATTTGTTAACTTATTTTTATTATTTTTATTATTTTTATTATTTTTATCATTTTTATCATTTTTATTGTCAATTATATTATCATTTTCTTCTTCTAAATCTTTTTCAGTTATATTATCATTTTCTTCTTCTAAATCTTTTTCAGTTATATTATCATTTTCTTCTTCTAAATCTTTTTCAGTTATATTATCATGTTCTTCTTCTAAATCTTTTTCAGTTATATTATCATTTTCTTCATCTAAATCTTTTTTTTTTAATACATTTGGTGAAGAATTGATATTATATATCATAGTTGAAAAGTTTTCATCTTCTTCTGAATTTAAATCATCTTCATTGCTAAAATCATCACTATAAATTATATCATCATTCATATATTATCTCAGATGCTTCTTTTTAAGTTCTTTAATTTTTTTTCTATGATAATCTCTTAAATCTTTTTTATATTTTATTATATTTATAATTTCACATTTTATATCATTTGTATTATTTGTATTATTTGTATTATTTGTATTATTTGTATCATTTGTATTATTTGTATCATTTGTATTAATTATGTTTATATTTTTTTGTAAATATTGATTTTTTATAGTATAGTTATAGTTATATAATCCTTCAATATCATTTTGTAATTTATCAATTAATCTCAAATGATTAATTATTGTATCACATACATCTATTTTATTTTTATAATGCTTTTCAACTGAACCATTAATTTTTTCAATATGATCTGATTTTAAAATTGCCTTGTGGTCAAATTCCATTATATTATAATCTCATATATTATAATTAAAATAAATAATTATACTAATATATGTTTAAACATATATTACTAATTTATTTAAACATATATTAGTAATTTAGTAATAGATATGAAAGTCTTAGTATTTGATACAGAGACATCTGGATTACCAACAAGAAGAGGATATGATAAATATTTCTCATATACAGAATCGAAACATTATGACACATGTAGAATAGTTTCAATCTGTTGGAAGTTATATGAAGATGAAAATTTAGTTTCAAGCCAATATTTTATTATTAAACCGAATAATTTTGAAATTGATAATACATCCAAAGCATGTGAGATTAATGGAATTACACAAGAAATTGCGGATAAAGAAGGTGTTTTAATAGAAGATATATTTGTTGAATTACATCGAGATTTATATAAAGCAGAAACGATTGTCGCCCATAATATTTTATTTGACCAACATATTTTACTATCAGAATTACATCGTTTAAAAAGACAAGATTTAATACATATATTTGAAAGTAAAGAATTATATTGTACAATGAATAAATCAAAAGATTTATTAAGAATCCCAATGAAATATGGTAATTATAAATCACCAAAATTAATTGAATTATATGAATTTTTATTTAAAACAGGATTTGAAGGAGCACATAATGCTGAAGCAGATGTAGAGGCTTGTGCGAAATGTTATTTCGAATTAGTAAAGAATAATATTTCATAATATTTCATAATATTTCATAATATTTATAAAAATGTTATTATAATAATATTTTATAATAATATATGAAATTATTATTTTCTTTATTATTTTTAATAATCATCATTGTATTAGTTTATAATTTTACTATACAGAATAAATATAATATATCAAATAATTTAGAATCATCTGATGTTAACTATATGAATTTAACATCAGAAAGAACAATCCCTAGAATTAGATATAACAAAGATGGTGTAGTAAATACATTACCGGTTGTGAATAAACTTCCATTAAATTATATTAAAGATCCAGTAATTCGAAAGGAAGTGAATGATATAAAACTAATGCCAAATGAACTTCAGCAAAAAGAAAACGTAGATTTATTAATGCAGAATGAATTTAATATGGATAAAATGAATCCTAATCGATGGAACTATGGAAATCTAGATTTTGCCCCTTATATTGATGGAACTTTAAAACAAAATACAAATAATTATGTTCCAGGATTTAAATTCAATGGCAATCGTGATTATAGCACAATACCTGGCAAAGCATTACATAATGTAAAAATTAATGCGTGGAGAAATAAAAGTGATGAAAATAGATTTTTAGTTCAATGCTCTTAATTTAATTTTTTTATCTTTAAAAAAATAAAGATTTTTTATAAACATTTTTAGATTCGTTTAAATTTTTTATATTTTCGTTTAAATTTTTTATATATGCTAATAATATAATATGACGAAAGTTATGTATAATGGGCGTATGCGGAAGTTATATGATGGTGCTCGTGGTGGTCATTATGTTTTGTCTTCTGGAAGAAAGGTTTATTTGAAAGTGAAAGGTGCTAAGCGCAAACCAGTAGCTAAGCGGAAACCAGTAGTTAAGCGCAAACCAGTAGCTAAGCGCAAACCAACTAAAAAGAAACCAGGTCCTAAGAAGAAGAAATCTACTAGTGGATTACGTATGCCTAGAATGTCTAATTTCAAAAGATTTAAATTATTTGGAGGAACTAGCATAAGAGATAAGCTTGCTTCAACTATAAATGAAGATAAAATCCTTAATGCCCTTGTAAAAAACAAAACCACTGTATACGACATTCCAGAGCTGGAGGTAATAAAATTATTAGGAAAGTTAGCTGAAACAGAATTGGGTAAGACTGAAATTTATTTTGACAATAAAGCATACGGTAAAAACCTTAAAAAACATTGGAATGGAAGTGGGGAAACAGGAGCACCAAATGTACATAAAAGATCAAAATGGTTGAAGAACACTGGCGAGGTTATTCTTTATGACGGAAAGAGAAGAAGAATACTAGCTGACTTAATAAGTTACTTAAAAGAAGACGAGAACGCAGATAACTTACCACCAATATCAGGTACATGGGACCCTAACTAGATTTTCTTTTTAATCAATATTTTTAATCAATATTTTTAATCAATATTTTTTTAATAAAAAAATATTTTAATATTACTTATTAATATATGGATAATTCTTTGCTTTTAACAATTAATAAACCAGCCGGAACAGATTTTCAAATGGGAAAAGGAATTCCTGGTTCTTATGATGGCAGAATTTTAAAACCAGGTGGTGTTAGCACCTGGAGACATCAACCGAATGATAATCATTTAGCACCTGGTGCTAAATTTGTAGTCCAGGGACATCAAGTTCCCTTATTAAGTGAAGCTCAACCTGCTTTATTACCTAATGATAGTATGTTTTATTTCGCAAATAATATGGTTTCAATGGCGTGTTGTCCCAGTACTTATACTACTGATAAAGGTTGTGTATGTACAACAGAGCAACAGCGTAAATTCATAGGAGAACAACGTGGAAATAATAAGAACTTCCCAGAATACCCAACCATCTAATCAAAACTTATTCTAAAGATATATTAGATTCATATTTTTAGAGATATATTTAAAAATACCAAATTATTTAATTAGGAGCAGTATTAATATATAATTATAATAATTTATAATAATATATGTTAAAGTATCTTGTAGAATTTATTGGAACTTTTATTTTTCTAGGCGTTATTTTGAATGTCGTAAATCAAAAAGTTAAGTGGGCTGCTTTTGCGGTTGGTTTAGCCTTAACAGTAGCTGTACTATGGGGCGGTGGAATATCTGGAGGGCATTTTAACCCAGCAGTCTCAGTTATGTTTTTCTTAAATAAACAATTATCTGGTGTAGATTTACTTGGTTATATTGTCGCCCAGGTATTGGGTGGAGCAACAGCGTTATTTTTTATAAATTCGGCTTAAAATATTTTTAGAAAAATAATGAAAATTTAAAAGTGTTTTTTTATAAAAAATAACATTAATATTGCAATTAAATTAATGAGAATTGATTCTTTATGATGTCTAGTCCAACCAACTTTTTGCGCTATTTCAATGTGCCACAGTATGCTAACTATGAAACATAATAATAGAACTTCTTTTATATAATTAGGATAGTATAACACTAATCCTAAAGTTATAGAATATATACTCCATCCTCTAATTAAATCTGGAACAGTATAACTATCTGACATATTGCTTATTAACCCTTTTGGAAATATGAATGCGTATAATCCAACAACTATGAATAATAAGCTAATTATTTTCATATATTATAAAAATTGATTATAAATTTTAAATATTAGATTATAATTAATTATGAATGAACTAACATTAATGTTAGATAATGTTAAAATTGATGAACTAGAACCAATATTATTACAAATAATTGAATATGATTTTAATAAATTGAGAGATTTTTTCATAAATAGAGAAACAGAGTTTTGTATAGAACCAGAACCGATTCATGAATATTATTTGAATTCAGATAATTGTAAACGAATGTATGATTATTTGGTTAATAATTCAATGGGATATACTCTATTAAAAAACAAAGTATTATTAATAAATGAAAGACATAAGATATTTGACTTTGTTGAAGAAAAAGATATTCAGACGTATGTTGATTATTATTTAGATTTATTAAATTCTTAATTAATATATAAAACAGAACAACCAGTTGTAGATGTTATTCCTACACTTTTGGAACTATTTTTAAAATAACCAATTATCTTTTTTAATGTATGATTTTTTCCAGTTCCAGGTGATCCAGTTAAAAATATACTTTCATCAGTTGTTGTTACTTTATCATATGCTAACTGCTGTTCTTCATTTAACTAAATATTTAAATATGATTCATCAGATAGTTTTAAATAATCACTTAATGACATTTCATTTGATACTTCAATAACTTCTTTCTTCTTTTTTTCTTTTAATAATCGTTGTTTTTCTTTTCTTTCTAAATTTTGTTTTTGTTTGAATTCATAATATTCATTTATTTGTTGAATACTAAAACTATATATTTCAGTAACATCTTCTTTTATCTTTTAAATCAGTTGTAAGTAATTTATGCGCTAAATTTAAACCTTGTAATTCGATTGCTTTTTCGGTTCTTTTATGTGATGTAGAAATATCAGAAATAGCAACTTTTTCATTTAACTCTTTGATTAGGTCGTCAATTTCTTCAGTTGACCATCTTTTACCTTTATTTGTTTCATTATCTTTATAAGACATAATTATATTAATAATAAAATTTTTAAATTATATTTTCATTTTTTAAAACTTTAAACTTTTTTCTAAAAACTTTAAAAAAAAAGTTTAATTAAAAACAAATATAAATTTATAAGCTTTTTTTTAATTTGTGATACATTTCTTTTGAAATTCTTTTTTTTTTTCCATTTTTATATCTACGATAATAATATCCACCTTTACTACGATAAACTCCTACTTTCTTAACATTTTCTTTTTTTTTAATATATTTATTCTTTTTTTTACCACCACCTGTTGCCGTAGATTGTTTCCATATCTGATTTTGTTCTGCTTGTTGCTCAGCTTTAATCCTACTTTTCTTAGCTATGTTTATTTGTTTATTAGAACACAAATTACAAAATATGCGTTTTTTTAAACCACCTGAATCTGTTGTGATATTATGTATTTTACCATTTTTCTCAAACCAACTTTCTAATGGATAAAGACTATAGCATTTTGAACAAATTATGCTTCCACAATAACGACAATGATGTCTACGTGTAAAAAAACTAAATTTTACACCACATTTTTCACAAGCGTCTACATTTTTATTTTCTCTCCATTCTCTCTTATATTCTGATTCCCTGACAAATCTAGGATTATAATTAAATAATTTACGATTATACATGTATGTTCTATAATCTTTTGTATTAGTCAAATCATTTTTAATTTTTGATACGTTTTGAATCGTTGTAATGTCTGTTAATCCGTCGTTTCCTAATCCTTTGTTTTCTTTATAAATTCTAAAACACCCTATACGAATTATTTTAGATTCTAACATAGATTTTTTAAAAACAAAAGCATTCGCAATATGTTTTTCATAACCTATAAAATCATATAGTGATGATTTTCTTATAGAAATACTTCCATTGTAAGTTCTTACAATGGAAGTAGAGGACTTGTCATTGCGAATACGAACGGAATCATCTGTTAAAATAAACACACTAACATCCATATAATTTTCTTCACTAGTCAACAAATACTTATAAAACCATCTCATCTCAAAAAATGTATGATTTCCAATTTGAACAAATTTATTTTTGTCAGGTAATTCAGTATATATATCATCTTTTTCAAGATCAAAATCTCCATCTGAACTTGATATAAATATTTTCGGTTTTTCTTCGCTTTGTTTTAAAATCAAATGATATACATTTGAACCTTCATAATTTAATTCCTTAAAAAATAAAGTTAAATAAATTAATATTATTATAAGATATCTATATTTTTCATCTGTTAAATAAAAATACATTCCATTTGGCATTGGCCCGTATGTCACGGGATGAGTAATATTGTAAATTTTACTTATATTTTTTGATATATCTGATAAATTTAATTTGTAACGAGATATAGTCATTATATAAAAGTATTAGAAATAATTTTTCTAACATATATATCATTTAATAATATTAATTTAAAGATTTTTTTTTTTTAAATTAATAGATGATAAGATTAATATTGATTGGTTTAATTACAAATATAATTACATTTAAAAGACAAAGAAATCTATTAATGAATAATATTCCAATATAATTATTCGAACATATACGAGATATTTATATATGTTATTTAATATATGTATTGGGCAATAGCCTCTATTTTACAGGCATTAACAATGGGAATATCAACAGTATTATATAAATTAAGTGGAAAATATTTTAGTAATTTAAAAATGAATATTATAGTAGGTTTAATATCAAGCATTCTACTTTATTTTGTTAATATGCATCAAAATACATTAAATCATTGGAAATATATTAATAAATATACTATTTTAATTGGATTAATATTTGGTATTTTTAATTATTTTTATATAAAATCTATTCTTGCTTATCATAATCCAGGTATAAATAGTAGTTTATTAAGATCGCAGATTGTATTAACTTATATTATTCTGATAGTATTCTTTAACAATAAATTGAGCTATAATAAACTATTTTTAATTTTATGTATTATTTTAGGCAGTCTAATAACAGTTATTAAAGAAGATGAAATCAAAGATTTAATATTAGAAGATTCGAAAGATAATCAAGTAAGTAATAAGAAATATGATTGGATAATATATTTAATTATATCTATTGTGTTATTTAGTATATATGATATTTTATCTGAATATAAGCCTCGAAAAATGAATATTAATTTTCATTCAATGATTGTAATGATATGTTATTTTTTTGTATTTTTGATAATATATATACTTAAATCATTTATTCTAAAAGATGATGAAAAACCAGTTAATATTGAGGATAAGTATAAAACTGTATCAGATTTGAAAAAATATATCTGCTTAATTTCATTGTCATTTTTATTTTGCTTACAGCTTATATTTTTAAATATAGGTTTAAATAATAGTCCTAATCCATCTTATGCGAAATCCATAGGGTCTCTCGCAATTCCAGTTGCATTAATTACAAATTATATTATTTTCAATAAAATTCCATCTATTCAACAAATAATTGGATGCTCTATAATATTAATAAGCGGACTCTGTATTGGATTTATAAAATAATTATTTATATTAATTCATTATTTTATAATTTAATTAATTCGAGCTATATTTAAATTAGTTATTTCTTCAACTAATGCATCATTTCTATATTCACGTGCAAAACGTAATTCTTTAATACCAGATGTAGCTAATATTTTTGCACTATTCAAACAAGGATAATGGGTCACATAAGCCGTTGCTCCTCTTACACAGACCCCTCTTGATGCGCAATCTGTAATGGCATTTTCTTCCGCATGAACAGTCGCTTGTTCATCATATATAACACTATTATGTGGCATACCTGGTAAAAATCCATTATAACCAGTTGAAATAATACGTTTATCTTTTACAAGAACACATCCTACACGCAATCTTTCACAAGGAGATCTTGTAGATATTAAGAAAGAAATTGACATAAAATATTCATCCCAACTTAATCGTTCTTGATTACTATCCGCAAATGCACTAATATAATTCATTAAATAAAATTAAAGAATAGTTTTTATATAGAATAAATTATTTAAATATTTAATAATATTTTATATATATGTTGTCATTTAATGACAAAATAATCATTCGATTATTAGAATCAAAATTAATTGGACACAATGATTTATGTAACAAAATTATTAAAATTAAAAATAAATTAGAAGAACAAGAAAATAGAGAATATCATATTGAAAATAATTTTTACAACTGGTTAACTTATGATATTTATATTAGAAACAAAATTTCTAATATTAAAAAAATATATTTGAAATTATCTGAGAATCAAAAGTATGAGTATATAATAAAATATGTTAATTCAGTTGTTTATAAAAATTTTACATTAGATATTTATTATAATTATTATAATAATTTTGAAATTATGAATTTAGATAATACTTATATCAGAAAGACATCATTAACTGAATGTTTTAATTCGAATTGGTGGATGACAACTGAAAAACATAATGTTAATTGGGATGAAATCCATCTATATATTTTATTTCCATTCAGAATCAAAGTATATTATAAAAGCTTTATTACTTCAGGATTTATTAATAATAATAATTTATATGAAGATTTATTAACAACAGATAATTTCAGAGATGCCAATATTAGAGAAAGAATTAAAATATTAGAGGTCTTTATGCCTTTATATTATAATAAATATACAATACCTCTATATGAATTAGGAATCCAACAAGAATTTGACACAGGTTATATAATAGTTGATAAAAATCTAGTTATATTTTAAAAAAATGATTATTATTTATAAAGTATCTTCTTTTATATATTAATGAGAAGACTATCAGTAATTCATGAAGAACCGGTTATTAAAACAAAAAAAATGGGATTTGAAATTAATTTTAAAAAAAATAATTCTAATGTAAATGAATATATAAAAAAAGACATTGAACTTATTGAAGGAAAATCTTTTTTTAAAAATGAAAATAATAAATCAGAATTAAATAATTATACAATATTTAATTATTTAAAAATGTATAATAAGAATATTAATTCTATAGAAATTGAAACTGTATAATTAAAAATATAATTTTGAATCTTCAGCATATCCAATTATTCCACATCCCATTCTTCCACCAGCATTTCCAGTCTTTAGACTTTCGGCATTACCGCCTTTTCCTAAATCATCTATTCCTTCATGAATAACAAAACTTCTACCAATGACAGAATTCTTTCCTCTTAATTTAACTAAATCACTCATAAAAGATGTTTCAACTTTTCCACTTTTATCGGCTGTTATATTTCCAAAATCTCCAACGTGTCTATCTTTATCATTAGGACCACCATGATTTTTATTATGTGGATTATAATGAGCTTTTAAGCTCATACAACCTCGTCTCATATCACCTGTTTCATGAATGTGAAAAGCATGACTAGTATGTGGTTTTAGATTTTTTATATCTAAAGTAATCTTAACTCTATCTTTGCCATATTCGTCTAATTTTACAATTCCATCACATTTTCCAATCATCATACAAATTGCTTTAACTTTACTCATTTATAAAATATAAGAATAATTAAAATTTTTGTTATTCATATAAATTAATTTATCATCAAAATTTACTCGAGGATATAATAATTCTAATTCTTCTTTATTACTTCTTTTATTACTTCTTTTATTACAAGTATGTAATCCTATTGGAAACTCTCTACACATTTCTAAAGCACTTATAGGAATATCAATAAAGATTTTTTGACATTATAATAAAAATATTAATAGTTGTCTCTAAACTCCTTTTTAATGGAGAAACTATAACTGACTCGACTTTATTAATTTCATTCCAAGTTTCACCCAGCATCCGTGCTTGGCGTTTTCCTTCTGGTAATAACATTGTATCTATGTAGTCTTTATCATAAAATGTTTTAGATCCATGTTTATGATATAATTTATTATGTAAAGATAATCCATGTCGAATACAATAAAGATTTTTTGACATTATAATAAAAATAAAAAGAGAATTCTTTAAATAAAACAAATTGGAACTTTTTTATATTTCAAAATCATTTCTTCTTAACAGGGGTTTTTTTAACGGGTTTCTTCTTAACAGGAGTTTTTTTAGAGGGTTTCTTCTTAACAGGAGTTTTTTTAACGGGTTTCTTCTTAACAGGAGTTTTTTTAACGGGTTTCTTCTTAACATGAGTTTTTTTAACGGGTTTCTTCTTAACAGGAGTTTTTTTAACGGGTTTCTTCTTAACAGGAGTTTTTTTAACGGGTTTCTTCTTAACAGGAGTTTTTTTAACGGGTTTCTTCTTAACAGG
>Ga0209337_1002700_pt1 | contig 12724 bp, 9 predicted proteins | sample LinPmetageLP53_FD_184044 | JGI IMG/M metagenome (GOLD analysis project Ga0209337, IMG submission 184044) | Marine viral communities from the Pacific Ocean - LP-53 (SPAdes) (version 2) | ecosystem: Environmental > Aquatic > Marine > Oceanic | place: Pacific Ocean | collected 2010-02-08 | reverse complement strand
CCCAGGTCAAAATCCAAATTGAGGAAAAATCCAGGAAAAAATTCTATCTCCGAAAATATTTCATGGTGTAATATCTATAAATTTTAAAAGTTCTTATTAAGAATAAAAAAATAGGAGAGCGTAAATTTTAAAAAGTTCTTACTGAGAATAAAAAAATAGGAGAGCGTAAATTTAAAACCTCAAAAAACCGTAAGAAAAAATACAACGCTATTTCCAAGAAATAAAAAAACTGCAAATTAGAATTTAATTATTTTTGAAACCCCTAATAAAAAAATAATTAAAAAGAGATAATACTACAAACAAATATATAAGGAGAGTTTAATTCTACAAATAATATATTTTAAACAATCCATTCCATACTTGGTTACCGGCATCAAGAATTTTTCCTGTATGGTCTCGTAGTGTGAATTCTAATTCTGATAAAGTAATTGGACTTCTAAATGTAATCATAGATGACATAGAAGAAGTATTTCGCCAAAAACAATAAAGTCCAAAACCATTTTCTAAAGGAACACTTACTATAGCATCAGTTTTTGTAGTATTAAAGTTAGGTTCTATGATTCCATTTTCTGTTAATTGACTACAACAAACAAAAACGTTAGGAATTTGAGACAAATTAATAACAGTAGTAGAAGTTGTTGTGCCATCTACAGCAGTTGTAATAGTTTCTCCTTCTTTAAAACCTAATGCTAAAGCAACTTTATTATCTTTATCAACAATAAAACTAATTTGTATTACAAAATCTAATGATAATTTTAAAGTATTAGGATTTAATGTAGGACTTCCTGAAGTAGAAGCAGAATAAGCAATTGTTACAGATTCTGCAGCATCAAAGGCAGGTTTTAATCCTACTGTATAAAAACTATCTATGTCATAAAAACCCTGAGGAATTGTAATACTTTTTTTTGTTCCTGTAGCAGTTGCTCCAAGATAATAAAAAAACTTGAAATCCTCTGTAACATTATAAAAATTATTTAATAATGAAATGCTTATTGGTTGAATTCCTACTATTCCTGTTAATCCTTCTTGAGAAGATTTTAAATCTATGGAAAAATTAGATACTGGGTCTGAGGGGTTGCTTCTATCTGAAGAAGATATTCTTAATAATTTACTTTTTTGCTTAAAAATACTCATTGTGATGAAAAAGTATTATAATTTTTTTATATTATAATATTATATAACAAAAAATATTGTATTAGAAAAATGGACTCTAAACAACTTCAAGCATATTCTGTCAAATCAACCCCTGTGAAAAATAAGGAAAGCGTAGAGGTTCTACGAGATGCTGAAATGCTTCTTTATCAATCTCCTTTAGTTGAATCTACTTCAGTTTCTTCAAGAATTGTTGAAAATAACTGCGACTCAACCTCTTATACTGACAGTTCGTCTTCTATTACTTGTCAATTAGCAAGTGGTTCAGATTACATTCGTCCTAAAGACTGTGTTTTTACATTCGTATGGAAATGTGATTTTACAGGTGATGGTACTTGTGGTTTTGGTGAAAGTTCTCAAGGTAATGGTTCTGTTTTAAATCTTTTTAGAAATTTCAGAATCAGCAGTAGAGGAAGTAGTAATGAAATTGATAACAGACAACACAATAATGTTCTTGCTCCTGCTCTTATGAGATCAAAATATAATGCTGACTGGTGGGATACTTGGAAAACTCTAATTGGGTCTGATGTTATTAAAACTACTCTTGCTACTGGAGTTAGTAGAACCTTTGTAATACCGATGTATCTTTTCAGTGATCTATTTTGCGTAGATTCCTTAGTTCCTGCTGAACTTATGAGCTCGCTCTCTCTGCACTGGGATTTAGAGAGCTTGAATAATAGCATTATGAAAGATGGTGCTTTTAGTGCTGGTTCTTATACTATTAGTAATCCTAAGGTTCTTACAGTGAATCACAGACTAACAGATGATACTCATACTTCTTTAAGAGAACAAGCAAAAGATAATTTTCTTGAACTTAATTTTAGTTCTTATCATCACCAGTCTCAAAACATCACCTCAACACACAACGAAATTATTTCTCGTTCAACTATGAGAGCATTAGGAGTTCGTTCAGTATATAGACTTACTGCTAATCTTAATGATGATACTAAAGATACATTTGCATCTGATAATAAACTAAATCAAGTTCAAGCAAGGTTAGGTTCTACTTTTTATCCTAATCAAAGATTAACTGATCCTAAGGTTATTTATTATGCTACTCTTCAATCTGAAGGAAAATGTAAAGGAATTACTAAATTAGATTATACCGCTTGGTCTGGTAAGCAGGGTTTCTATAGTCAATCTCTTGAACGTTCAGCAAGTCTTCAATTTTCAGGTTCTGCTATTAGTTCTTCTCAACAATTAGCAGTTAATAATGCTTTTAGTACTGCTGATGCTAAACGTGCTGATACTTATGTCGAATTTGTAAATAATTTAAAGATTAATCTTACTAATGTTCTTGTGTATAATTAAATTTAACTTAATAAAAACTAAATAAAAAAAATAAAATAATATAATGTTTTTAAATAAAAAATTATATTATGGTATTTATTAATTATTGATTTTGTAATTGTTTCAATTTTTCTAATTCTCTTCTTGGTTTAACAACCTTATAATAATATAGTTTTGCTCTTAGTCTATTTTCTGGTGTATGTGTAGCAATATATTTATCATTACCATTTTTTCTAGCAATCATTCCTTTTTCAGTTGCATAATATTTCTTTACATATTTATATTTACCTTTACATTTACATTTCTTACATTGAGCCATCCAAGAACAAGTTCCATCTTTCTTTTTTCTCCAACGTTTATAGAAATTATCTAATGTTAATTTTTTTTCTTCTCCACATTTGGAACAAACTTTAGTTTTTGTTTCAGACATATTTTATAGTGTTATACTATATAACAACATTTTTCTTTATGTAAAAAAAACTTACTATTTTTTTTTATTACGAACTATTAATAACTTGCTTTCTCTGTATTTTTTTCTATATTTTTTCAAACATTCTTTACAATGTTTAAAAGGTTTTCCTTTGTATCGTATGGTAGAATTAAATTCTATTTTGCAACTTTTACATTTTACAACAATTTTATTTTTAAGTTCCATTTTTTATTTATGCTTTTATTATATAGTATATAAAAATATGATTATTATCACATTTCAAAAAATAAGTAATGACATAAAAATTAAATTAAATAGATTCTATAGTTGTATATTTTTTGATTTTACCAAACATTCAGTTAAAAAGAAATTAGGTTTATACGGACAAGCAGATATAATAATATTTTCTGTAACAATTGACTTGATACATTCAATTGAAGGATCAAGAACTTGGAAATATATCAATCAAATAAAAGAAGAATTAAAGGATGTTCCAGTGACTCTAATTTATAATAATATAAAAAACTTATCTAAGATAGATAATGTATTACCATTTATAAATAATTTTATAAAAAAGATTCCTACTTTTTATTGTAGAAATTTATTTAAACTTATCCAAGAAAAGAGAGATAACGAAAGCGAAGAATACGAACAAACCAGTATTACAAATGAAAAAGAATATAATGAAGATGAAGAGATTACACAAGAAAAATTCATTAATCATTACAAAGATATAATCCTTGAAAATAAAAAACTTAGAATTAATAGAAATAAAAACCAAGGACTAATAAAAGAAAGTCTAAAGGAACTAAAACAATTATTAGAAGAAAAACAAAATGAAATAGACCAATTAAAAGAAGAAAATCTTTTATTAGTTAGTAGCATTGAAAGACCTATATTAACAAGGAATAATGCTATTAGTGAAAAAGAAGTAAAACAAGAAAAAGAAAAAGAAAAAGAACTTGATTCTTTTGAAATATCTTATTCTTCAAATTGTATATATATTGTAAATCAACATAATGTAAATGTTGAAAAAGTATTCTTTAGAAGCAGTAATGAAAAACGAAGAAATACTAAAGAATTAAAACTTAAATATAAAATAAAATAAATTAGCAATATCCACAATAAGCACTAACACCTTTTCCAATATAACTACAAAATTTATTCAATGTAATTTTACTACACATCATCAAACAGCACATATCACAAAAAGACCTAGCATATACACCTTTATTAATTGAAAGATGTTCTATAACTGATTCTTTTGAAAATGGAATAAATCCATCTTGAAAAAGACAACGTTTTATTACATCTACTTTTAAATCAGGATAATCTTCTTTCTTTATTATTTTTAATGTATGATAGTATATTTTTAAAACTTTATCATAATTTTTAAAGTGTCTTTCATAAAAAAACATGTATTTTTGTATGTTTATTAAAAATACTTCACAATTAGGAAGTTCTTCTAATTTAGACATTTTGTCATAATCTTTTATTTTATATACTGAAAGATATTCTTCTAATATTTCGTATTCTCTTTTACTTATATTTTTTTCTATTAGTATAACTATTTGAGGAAACAGTAAATTTTCCATTATTATAAAATAAACAAATTTATTAAATTAAAACTTAAAATATTTTAACTTGTGTATTGATTCAATTGTTTTAAATAATTATGTTGTGATTGTTTAACATCATTTACATAATCATCTCTTTTAGATTCTTTTCCTCTTGTTTGTGCTGCTTCAAGAAGTTTAGTTAGTTGAATTATTTGATTTATTAATTCATCTCTTGACGCAAGCGAAGGTTTTTTAGATTGTAAAGGTTGTTGTGTTTTTAGTTTTAAAAAATCAGGAATATTAATTTTAGTTGTCATAATATCTATTATAATATTATACAATAAAAAATTATGAGTAATAATTTATTTAAAATAACAAAAAGAGATGTTAAATCTAAAAAAGAAATTAAGCAATGTTGGGGTGTAAAATCAGGAGTTCTACCTAAAGTATGTTTTCGTAGTATGACTATAGGAAGGTCAAATTCTGGAAAAGGGCAACTCTGGATTAATCTTTTATTATCAGATTGGGGATATAAAGATTATTTTTCTAATATTTATTTAATAAGTGGAACTGCTGTTTTAGATGGTAATAACGAACAATTAGAAACATATATTCCACAGGAACATATGTTTCTACCACAAGAAGAAGTAATACAATTAATAATGGATCAACAAGAAGAATCAATAGAATCTAATGGTTGGAAAAATACGCCTACTGTATTAATATTAATTGATGATATATTAGCGTATTCTTCTTTTCTTAGAAGTGATGCATTACGAAGTTTATTAGTCCAAGGAAGACACTTTAAAATATCAACAAATATAAATACTCAACATTATAAAGGTATTCTTCCAGTCTTAAGAAATCAAATGAGTTGTATGTTCTTTTTTATTGGTGGAGCATCTGACAATGAAATTAAAAGTTTTTCAGAAGAAAATTGCCCTGCTAATATGAATCTTAGACAAGCAAAAGATTTATTCGTTAATAACGTTAATAGTAAGTATGATTTTATTTTTGTTAATAGAGAATGTTCTTGTGATAGTAGGTTTGGAAGATACAGATTGAATTTAACACATAGATTATTAGAACCTCCAGTTTATAATAAAAAAGGAAAAAAGAAGCGAAAAAAGAGCGATAAATAAATTTTTTTGATTTGTTAATATATATAACAAATTATAAATAACTATGGCGGAAGTTTGGAGATTACCAGTTGATAATATTAATAAAATGGTTGAAAATTTAAAAAAAAATAAAGGTAAAATGAAAGATAGTCAAATAGAAATAGAATTAACAAAAATTGACAAAGCTAGAAAAAATACACTTACTATGATTCCAGCAAAGATTAAAAGAGAAGAAAATTTATTTTTATCTTTTAAAAAAAATGCTAAATTAAGAGCAAGGTCTTTTCAAAAAAATATAGCAGATCAAATGAAATTATTAGATAAAAGTGTTGCTATTGTTGATAAAACTCCTAAAATGAAACAATCAAAAATAAAACCTAAAAAAGAAAAACCTAAAACAAGAAGTATATCTACTCAAACAGAACCAATACAACCTTCGGATTCTGATAATTTACCTTTTACTTATTTTCAAGAAGTTAATGCATTAAATAGAAAAATAGATGATTTTAATATAAAGAAAAGTGAATTTCACACATCAGGTGGAACTGAAGGAAACGTAGAAATAATAGTAATATTAGATGAAATTGAAAATGAAATGAAGAAACTCACTAAAAAACTAAAACCAAATTTAAGAAAAGGTAGATTATATAAAGATATTAATAATCCTTCAGCAAAAGTAAGTCTTGATACTTTTGTAAATAATTCTAAAGATTACAAAAAAAGAATAGCACCTCTTCCACCACTTCAAGAACCTGAATATAGACCGCCTATGGTTGATAAACCTGAATTCGTTGAAATGTCTAATCCACGACAAATGAGAGAAGACGACGAAGAAGATATAACAAGACCTTTAACTGAAGAAGAACAAATGAGAAGACGAAGAGCAAGAGCGAGAGGAGAAGATGCCCCTGATACTTCTGTTCCTGGTTTTTCAACATATCAAGGAGTAAGCACAACTCTATCTAATACGGTTCTTAAAAACAGACATATATATTCCGGAAGTGGAACTCAATTATTTAAAATGTTTAGAGATTATGAAAATTTCGTTGCTGATAATCCAGTTGATTTCATATCAGGAACACTTCACGACTCAGGATATTATTTAGCAACAAATATGGAAGAAGAATTAGCAGTAGATAGATTATATTTAGACATTTTAGATACTTTAAAAAATTCTCAATATGCTACAGAAAACGATAAAATAGATATAGGACGAATAACAAAAATTATATCTGCTAAGATGGCATCAGGTATAGCTATGACTAACCATCAAGCGAATCTTAAAAGAAGCGAACCTGATAAATTAATGTTAAGAACAATGATAGATGAGGTATTGTCTAAAACTCCTCAACAATGGAGTGATAATAACTACCGATCTAATATATTAAATATTATATATCCACAAGAACAAGAACAAGAACAAGAACAAGAAAAACCACAGGTTAAAAAGCAAAAAAAACCGATAGATAGAGATTTTCAAGTTCAAGATGAAGAAGACGAAGAATTAACACCAAAAGAAAGAACAGCATTAGAAATTGATTTTCAAGGTAGAGTAACTAATCCTGATAGACAAGTTGCTATTTTTAAAGATGTTCCTGATGAATTAGAAGACTTCTTAGACGATGAAGACCAACAACAGTTTTTCTACGACAAACGACAAGAAAGAGTAAGAGATCAAGAAAGAACCGATTATATGGAATCTCAACAAAGAGAAATTCAACAAGTTCAAAATTTACAACTTCAACTGATTGATCCAAGGAATGGACGACCTATGATAAAAAAGAATGTTGAAGCAGAAAAACAATTAAAGTTTTATGCATCTGATGAATGGAAAAAGATAGAACAAAAGCAACTACAGGAAGAATACGACAGATACAGAAAAACAATTCAAACTGATTATCAATTTGATTTAGAAAATCCTTTAGCAAAATTGGCAGCACTTGAAAGACTACATAGATATACAAATGCTTATGCTTTACCTTTAATGATGACACCTACACAAAGACACGTTGATTTATCAGAAAAAGAAAGAAGTAGATATAATCCTTATCATTCTGAAACAGAAAAAGCAAGATATTTATTACAACAAAGAAGAAGCAAATTTAATTTAGATATTTATAAAAAAAATCCTAAATATAATGATGATAATTATAATCCTTGTAGAATGAAAAGAGATTATTATAAAAAACAATATGTAAAACAAGAAGACAGAAAAAAAGTTATTCCTGCTCGTCTTCAATCTACTTTATTACCAGTAGATAGACCAACTAAACAACCTATTGACAGAAGAAAATATATTGATGTTGAAGGTATGAGACAAGATAAAATAGTTGATTATGGAGATACTTTTGATGGACTACCTGAAGACGATGATATGGAAAGATTTAAAAAGAATTATAATTATTTGATTAAATCATATAGAAAGAAAAGTTATTTATAAGTTTTATTAAATTTTGTTAAGTTATTATATAATAAAAAAAATATCTGATGACTTCAATATTCGGAGGAAAAGATATTAAATGGAGAAATACAGTTTATAAAAAAGACCTTGTAATTGAAGGTAATTTAATTGCTAATCATACAGATATACAAGCAGAAGCACACGAAGATATAGAAATAGGTAATGATAATAAACATGCTGTTGTTGTAGATAATGAAACTGGAAATTGTATTGTGTCTAATATTTTAAGATGTGAAAGACTTGATATGCGTAATACAGAAGTATGGAGCACATTTTATAATACAGGTATTATTTTTACCGCAGATAATATCTCTGCAACATTTGCTGGAAATACTGCTATATATACACAATTTAATTTTTCTAAAACACGAACAAATAATTTTAGTGCTATAATACAAATTGACACATTCACAGCAACAACGTTAGGTTTAGAATTTGGAATATGTACTGAATCAGAAAAGAAAAAGGTTGTTCCTGAAACTAATCATTTTTTCGGACAACAGACATTAAATAATTTAGTAAATTATGATAAAATAAAATTAGAATTACAACCAGCAGAAAATAGATTAGTAATTTATAAAAATGATGTATCGTCATCAAATCACGATTTAACAACACAATTTAATAATATTACTTCTGATAGATACTGTTTTTATGTTCGTTATGCTGAAACTAATAAAGTAGTTAAAATTAGTTTAATTGATGCTTTTGAAGACAATGTAGATCTATTTGAAGAATCACATATTATCGGACAACAAACTATGAGTTTTAGAAATCATCTAAATGTTGAATATATGAAACAAAATAATAATACATTGACAATTACAAATAATATTGACGCAAAAACAAAGGATTTACAAGCAAAAAAAATAACAGTAGAACAACACGCACAAGATACAGGAATATTTACATTTGTAGGTGATTATATAACGCCGATAAAAATATCGGATAGTCATTATTCTTTAACAACTACTAATTCTGCAGTATGGAATATGACAGCAAACAGTCTTAATTTATTAAATTATAATTATACTATTACTGTTAATATTTCTGCTGGAACTTTTCCTGCTGGTTCTCACGTATTTTATCTTGCCGAATTTGATATTGCTCTTGCTTTAGGAGACGTAGCAGGTGGAAATTTATCTCAAGCAGTAGCGGTAGAAATGGGAGGAGCAACTCCTAGTATAGCACATTATATAGATGGTTCTCAAAACGCAAATGCTACTATAGCAAGTTTAACAGGAAATTCTAATGTTTTATCAAATATATTAATTACTATCACAGATGGAAAAATGAGTATATTTTTAAAACAACATCCAGGTTCATTTTTTGAAGTGTATAAAGATCTAAAAATAAGTAAAAATACATTTTATGCTTCTATTAGAAAAATAGATGGAGTAGGTTCTTCTTCAATTGATTGTAATATTCAAATAGTTCAAACAGAACAAGTAAGAGATCTTGTATATAAAAAAGAAGATTTTAAATTAGATTATAGAAAGAATTTAAATTTTGTTTCTAATACTGAAAATGTAGTTGAAATGACAGAATCAGAAGTTAAAATTTCTAATGATAAAAAATTATGTATTAATGTTCCAAATAGAGTTTTTTCTTTTGATAATAATAATACTGGAGCAAATTTAACTTTAACACAAATAGATTCTAATAATTGGACTTTTGCTAAAACAGCATCTCAAACAACAGCGACAGCGTATAGTGATATTAAAATTCAAGCATCGGTCTTCAATTATGAAGTTATATTTCATAATTTAAGCGATACATCAGCAGGAGCAACAAGTAATTATTTACCTAAATATTATGTAGGATTATTTAAAAATAAAATAAAAAGTCCTTCAGCAACAGATATACCAAATACTAATGCGTATGGTGGAAGTTATGCTATCCAATTAAATAAAGAAGGAAACACAAACCAGAAAACGAATTTATATTTTTCTCTATTATATGATGATTCTAAAATGGATCAGACAACACAGATTTCTGCTACTGGAATTTCTAAAGTTAAATTTTCTATAGTAAATGGAGTTGCTTCTGTGTTTTTTATGTTGATTGGAACGAGTGTATATGTTAATACATTAGCATCAGTATTTCTACCTACCTTTGATATGACAACGCTTAATTCAACTGATTATCACGTGGGCGTTGTTGATATTGATAATGGAGTAGGAAGTTTAAAATCTGATGTAAAAATAACTATTACAGAAACGAGAATTGATAATAAAAATACTTTAGAAATATCAAATAATACAGTATCTAAAATAATATATGATACAGAATTATCTTATAACTATGGAGTTCAACCAGTAATGGAATTGACTCATAAGGACATTACCATGAATAAACAATTAATTTATAGAAGTTTAACATTAGCGAATTTAATATTTTTAAGTAAAACAAATACAGATTTATTAACTGTAGGAGGAACATTTTATTGTTCTGATTTAAAAGAGTTGCTAATGTGGGTGGGTGATGCTTGGAAAATACTTTCAGGAAATCCACAAAAAATTAAAGTTGCTACTACTTATTACACTAAACAATATAGTACTAATACTAATTTTGCTAATATAAATAATTCATTTGAAACTACTTTTATTGTTTTATCTCCAAATTATCGTTTTAGATTCTATTGTCATATACTGGATAGCGACTCAGCATCTCAATATTTTGAAGCAAGAATAGTTCGTGATGACAGCGGAACACCATTACAATTTTCAGATACTATTATAGTATCAAAATTTGATAGGACAGATGAAATTACACTTTTAATAGATTTTTTTAAAAGTGGTTTAACTATTGGAGACAGTTATAAAGTGAATATTCAAGCTAGAACGACTATAGCAAATGATACGATTACAATTAAAAGCGGACAGAATAGTGCAACGGAGATATATCCTAAATCTTATTTTGAAATAAAACCATTATATAATGTTTCTACATTTTAAAAAACATAAGAGTTTTTACATGAAAAACATCAGTAAAATCAAATAAAAAATATTCGTCTATATAAAACCTTAAAGAAATATACACTTTTTTTATCAAAATAAAATAAAAAATAGGTATAAGGAACATTGACGTATATTATTATATAAAAAAAAGGGTTAATTCTATAATCCTAATAAAATATAATAATTGCGTATTATCTATAAAATTATTATCTTGACTATAATTATAATATAAATCTATACTTATAATAAAAATAATGCCTAGAAGAAAAACAAATGAAAAAAAAAGACAAGAACAGAAATTATTGAATTATTATGCTGTAGATGAAGTAGAAGCAGGATATATTCCTAATACTATTTATGACCCTACAACAAATATATTCTATGATATTTCTAATAGATATTATTATAACAAATATTTAAATTTGGTATATAATAATATTATTACAGAAGAAGAAAGAGTAGAGGAACAAGAGAGAAGAGAAAGACTGATTGCTGAAGGTAAAGGAACATTACATATCATTTCTGCCGACGTTCAATTCAACATAGATAAACCAAATGGATCGGAAGTATATCAGACATCTCCATTTATTATTAGAATTCAAACTTTAGATGCTAAACTTTCTATTAATGATGCTAAAAGAATAACACGGAGAAAGATTAGAGAGTTTGAAGAAAGAGAAACTAAAAAAACCAATTATCCAGTAGAACACAAAACATTAGACGAAAAAGTATCTGTGTTAAGTGGAAACCGAACAAGAATAATAAATATTGGTTTAAGAATGGGTGAATGTAATGATTATTATTTATACGGAGAAAGCAAGAACTGGAATACAAAAGAAAATGAATGTGTAATCAACTATTTATTATATAAATATAAGGATGAAATGAAAAAATTAACCAGAAAAAAAATAATTAATTATTTTCAGACAAATTATCCTATGTGGAAAGTAGAAGATGGAATATCTGCTTATCAATTATATAATTGGTGCAAATCTAAAGATGTATCTTGTTATGCTGTAAATATTGATAATACTTTATTAAGACAAATTAAATATACATCAAAAAATAGAAATTATTCTGTTTTAATATTCAAAATAAATAATAATCATTTATATCCAATAGAACAAACACAATTACAAAATCAGATTATTAAAACTGGAAAGTTAAAGAATATGATAATGACAGAAAATATAGAATTTGTTGAAGACGAAATAAAAATAATTTCCGATGAAAATATTAATTATTTTGATATTGTTAATACTGAAAAACATATTGTATTAACAAATGAAAAACTTCATATCCAAAAAGTTATTTGTAAGTTAATTACACACGGTAAGACTATCCCTGAAGAATTACAAGTTCAAGGAAGTAGTATTACTGGTTTTATATATAGACACAAACTAATTACACATAATCCGATGTTTGAAACTATGCTTAAAATAACAAAACAAATAAACAAAGATTTTGACATAGAATTGAACGCCTATACATTATCACCAGTAAAACTATTTCAAGTTATTCTTAAACAATTTGGAGTAAGTATATCAGCAAGTCAATTAAATGATAAAGCGATGGATTATATGACTTGTTCTAATTCTATTCAACAATCATATACAGATACATTTATAAACTGTAATACATTAGGGGAATTTGACAATGGATACTATGAAGAATCATTATCCGGATATGATTATTATAAATCATATACAAGCATATTGTATAATAAAAAATATGATTTTCCTGTATTTACA
>Ga0209337_1002699_pt1 | contig 12727 bp, 14 predicted proteins | sample LinPmetageLP53_FD_184044 | JGI IMG/M metagenome (GOLD analysis project Ga0209337, IMG submission 184044) | Marine viral communities from the Pacific Ocean - LP-53 (SPAdes) (version 2) | ecosystem: Environmental > Aquatic > Marine > Oceanic | place: Pacific Ocean | collected 2010-02-08 | reverse complement strand
CATCAGCAAGCAATGCTCCATTCTCTGCAATCTTTGGTTGGTTAGCAGCGGTTGTTTGAACTGCATTGTTTGACCCAGCTTGGTCGTACCAAGTGTGTACAAAAGCCGACCTCGTGTGAGATACTACTTTAAAATTACTTATTGTAAAAGTACCGCTATCGCTCCCACCATCTTGGATATTTTGAAAAGCAATAAATTCACCACTTGCAGTACAAGTCATAGTAGCGGTAACATTTTTAACAATTCCTATTTCAGCACCTAAACTTGTTGGGTTAGAAGCTTGTGTTGTGTTATTTAAGGCTGCTACAGTTTTTACCGATGGGGTTGGGTGAGCGCCTACTGATTCACTACCTAGTCCATTATCAAATACTTCAACATTGAAGTTTATTACTACCACATCTGCAGCATCCGTTTTGTACGGAAAAGCCGCTTGTGCGCTCGATAAGCCAACTGCCGAATTTTGAGTTGCAGTAAATCCAATGCTACTGTCTTGTGCAAAAGTATTAAAAGCTTTAGCACTTGTTCCGTTAACTGGACTACTTACTTCTGCTGCATTATTTAAAAATCCATTAAGGTCAGTAGCAGTTGTGCTTCCACTTTCACCACCTTGTTCAGCTACATTTGTAATCGCTGAACTTGCACTTACTTTATCATCTGAATCAAAAGCTACATCTACCTCAACATCATCTGAGCTTCTACGAATACGAACTGCATTATCTATAGTCTCTTTAAATGTAAGAGCTGATATATAATAAATATCTCCATCATCTGCTGATACTTTTTCTGTAACACTACTAGCCTTAATGTTGTTAGCTATAGTAAGCATTCTTCTACCGCCAGTTCCGCTAGTTGTAGGTTTGTCTACTCCATTATGAGTAGAACCAAAAAATAATTTAGCAGTAGTCCAAGTACCGCCAACGATTTTTACTCCATCGTCTGTATAATAATTATTTGGAATACCAGACCCAGCTCCTATATGCCAAAAACTTCCTATGATAGGATGACCAGTAGGTACATAATAAGTGAACTCAACAATACCATCCGAAGATGCTACATAATCAGCATTTGTAATAGCTAATTGAGGGGTTTGAGTAGCATCATTTTCTACCTTAAGAACATTATCCTTAGAGGTTGTTCCATCTGATATTCCATCTATATTACCAGTAAGAGTTAAATTATTAGTATTGGCAATTATAGTATCAGTATTTGAACTAAAATCACTTGTATAATGTAAAGAACCTTCTGATACCTTACGAAGACTAAAAGCAGCTGCGGCGGGTGCTACATCTGCTGGTAGTGTATTCTCTAGTTTACCATTAACCCAGTTCTCTAATGCACCGCTCTGTACTTGGCTTGCGGAAAAATCTTCTTCTGCATCCGCTCCTTCTCCTACTACATCTCTTCGGACTTTTACAACCCTACCATTCATTGCACCAATGTCTCGCAATGAATACGCGGCAGAAGAGCCACCGAATCTACGAGCTATACCCAAGTCAGTATAGTCAGCAGAAGATCCTTCGAGTAAATTCCAGCCAGAGGCCAGATCACCCTTGAGGATATTAACCGCGGAGGCTGTTTTCTCCGATGGCATTAGTCAGTGAATTGAGAGGCTGCAATTACTGCGTCAACACTGGCGCGTATAAACTTAGCAGCCTTAGCTGTGTTTACACTCCAAGTGTAAGAACGGCCGGCATATAGTCGGTGTCCTACAGTACCACTCGGTGTTTCGCCAGTATATGTTACGAATACATCTGCGTCTTGTACGTCTAATGTAACGTAACGAGAAACATTACTGAATGTGTAACCACCGTCAGTTAGTTGTACAGCACTACTGCTGACAGCTAACATTTTCATTGCTGTTACTCCACCACTAGGAGATGGGTATAAGTTCGATACTCTTGAGTTCATATTAAATTATCTTGATTGTCTGTTTACGTAAGTTGTAAATCGTTTATTAATAGTATTGTTATTCATTATAACATCTATTCTCTCTAACTCCGCGGCAAGGAACCCCTCGGCATTCCCTTGTTCTAACTGAGCTTTTTCGTGCTGGCCATCCATACGCAAAAAGTCTGAGTAAGTAGCGTGAGCTAAGTATTGAAAAAATTCTGAAGGTACTGCTTCGGTAGATGTAGTAAAATCTGAAGATGTAGTAAATGGTACAAACTTTTTCTTATAAGTAACAAAACCTTTTACATCTTCCGTGTTAGTAATGTTTAATATACTTGCTCCATCTTCATCTACATAAAAATCATACTCAATAGAAGAGCTTCTTTGGAATGCCCTATTCCTATGTATTCTTATAAACTCACTTATAGTAGTTAATGTTCCAATATCTTTACTACTATCTAATATAGGAAACATAAAGGAGTCATACATAATTTTTGCACAACCATTTACTTCTATATTAGCCGGAGCATTTGCTGGATCAAGATTACCTCCGGAGTGTACAAATTCTTTAACATCAGCCGGACTTGAATAAACTGTAGTGTCCGTACTTTTTTGAAAATAAAATTCGATTCCATCATCTGATGTATAAGTTACTACATTTGTAAGTGGATTGACTGTATATTGAGAGCTAGTACTGTATTGCCACTTGTTGTTTTTTCTACACCAACTATCCGTTTTATTAGAAGTTGATACAAATACATCCGCACCTTCATCTCTACTTAAAGCAGTATCCGAAGTTCCTATTTTTACAAAAAGAGTATTGGCCGGAGATTGATTTTGATAATTTTTAAATTCAATAGAAGCTATAGGTCTTTCTTCTGAAGGAACTAAATACCTTGGCCACTGTTGACTAGTATTGTAAGCTTGTGAATATCTACGGTTTATAAGATTAGCTATATCATCTTGCTCGGTCGAAGCAAAGGCCGTAACCCCAGCCATTGACTGGATTAATTTAAATAAATCACCGTAAGTTCTAGTCTGCATTATATTTTATTCGGGCTAAGATCAGAAAAGTTCTTCTGATAGTATTTCAAAAATTCTTTTGAATGAACTTGATCGTGTCCATACTTGCTAGTTAAGCGAAAAAAATCACGGGCCGGTATAGTGGCTACGCATTTACCGAGAGTAGGATGACTCTTACCCTTTTGCTCGTGTGCTTCTTTCCTTGCTTGGTCAACACGTAAGTGTTCAGTTTCTTTTTCTAATTTAAAACCACTCTTGATTTCAGCCAAGAATGCAGCATCTACTTCACCGTCAGTAAAGCTTCTAGGTACATTAGTAATAATATCCATAAGTAATTTTAAGTTAAAAAAAGGCTGGGGGCCGAAGCCCCCGACCAGATTTTTAGATTAGTTAGAAAACCCTTGACCAGCTGTTGGGTAGTATTCTACTAAAAAGCGGAATTTACCTTTTGCTGCGTCACCGAGTCCACTGCCCGTACCGTTTGATGTTACGCTAAGTTGGGTAACCAAGTGGTTTCCAGCTTGTGTAATAGCACCGTTGTTGGCAAAGATTTTGCCAAGGTTGCCACTGTCACTGAATACATCAGCTTCAACAACCATACCGTTAGCATCTCCGTCATCACCGACAGCTAAAGTAGCATCAGTAATAGCGGCACCGCCATCTGTAACTGCTGCTGTAACTAACTCGTCAACGATAACTGCACATTTACCAACTGTACCGGCTAAACCAGCTCCAGCAACATTGAATGCTAGTGCTTGAGCTCCGGTAGAAGCTGAGAATGCAGAAGCTTCAACAGTAGCTTCGTGGGTGTATCCTAGAGATAATGTCTGGATGTCACCAATTTTTTTAAGTGTAATAGCCATAATATAATTTTTCCTTTGTTAATTATTAAGTTACGTCTTGGATAACACCGTGTGCACCGGGATGGTACATAAGTGAAGTCAAAGCACAGTCAACATAACCGCGCTCACCACCACCTAAGTTAGGTAGACGAGTTGATCCCATAGGAATTAATTCAGCAAGGCCAAAGTATTCTGGGTTAATTAAGTAACCAGAACTGTCAGCAGTATTACCACCGAAGTTAGGAGTACAATCTGGATTAGCATTCACAATAGAAACCATTCCGTGATCTGATTGATACATCTCAACAGATAGTTTGATTTGTGATGAACCACCATCGTAATTTACATTACGAACATTATTAGCACCGATAACTGAATCTAAACGAGCGAAGTCAGATATGACTCGACGTAGTCCAGTGTCAGCAACTAATGTGAGGTTGTTAGTAGCACCAGTTGTTCTGTAGATACTTGTGATGATATCGTTTAATGTAGTCTCAGTAAACGCAGCAGCATTAGCTTCGGCAGCAGTATAGACACTGTCAGCCGGAGTACGGAATGCAGCCGGAACATCAGCTGGTCCAGCTGAATCTAACCAGTCACCGAGTCCACGAAGGCCGTATGCAGTACCGGCACCGTTTTCTACAGCACGATCTTGAGAACCACTTAGAGTAGCTTCAATATCACGTTTGAGTTCACGGATTGCTTTAGCTTCTGCTTGAGCAACTTTAGCGGGTCCAACGGATTCAACAGCTTCTTGTAAATCAGAAACCATATAGTCACGACGGAATTTTTGTGTGTAGTTACCTAAGCGTGCACGTCCAGAGAATTTATCTGTGAATGCAGTTACGTCAGCACCTTCAGAGACACCAACAGTTGATGGTGCAGCAAGGCTGTCTACAGTCCACTCTACGAAAGTGGCGTTAGCTTTCTGCTTAGAAGCAGAGGAAAGGATTGGAGTTTCTTCGGGAGCAAGAATAGTCAAGACATCAGTCAAGTCTTCTCTGTTGGAAACACCAGATCCCGGATTAGTAATATCGAATGTATTTGAAAATGACATTTTATTTTAATTTAGGATTATCGTTTTTGTAATTGTAGTTTTCTCATTGCAGCGTAATCACTTGTACTTCCAGTTTGTTTGAAGCGAGCTTGAAGATCTTTAAGAGCTTTGTTTGTCTTTGAGTTAGATTGTTCTGACTTAGCAGCGGAAGTTATTCCAGTCTTAGTAGGATTGAGAGATGGTGCACTTTTATTTTCAACGATAGCTTTACGTCCATAGATGCTGTTAGTAGCGTGAGCAAACCAGTATTCAATTTGACTACTAATATCCGGAGCTTCAGAATCGAGTACCTCTTTTAATTTTTTAAAACGAGGATCGTTAACTGTTGCTTCGTATTGTTTTCTAGTGTCATTGTCCTCACCGCTCATCCAATCTAATTCTGTTTTTGCTTGCTCCTCGAACGCTGCCTTTAGCTGCTGTCCTTGCTCACGTTGTTGAACTTTATTTAGTTGATCCGGTAAGAATTGTTTCTGTGCCTTACGTGCATTTAATAACGCTTTACGCACATCTGATTTACTTAACTCATTGCCATCTATTTCTGTAACTATATCTTCTGCTGAGTATGCATCACTTTCAAACAAAACATCTTCGGCCCACTCAATGGTAGATGTAATCTCCTCCGCCTTTGTTTGTAACTTTTCAATAGTATCTAAGTCACTAAACGGATTGTCTTTAATCTCCTTTGGTGCATCCAGAGGGTTTTGTTTTTCCTTAAGCATTGATTCCAATTGAGCAGCTTTCTCTTCAGCAGCTTTACGCTTTGCCGTCATCTCTCCGAATCTAGCTACAGCTCTACTGCCAAGTTTGTCCGCTAACTCTTTCAGTTCATCTTCTGATAAGTTGTCTATATCTAACTGTGAAAGAACATTTTCTTCAGAAACTTCTTCTGTAACCTCAGCAACTTCTTGAGTTTCCTCTTGAGCTACCTCCTCTACTTCAGAAACCTCTTCGGTATTCTCTTGGGATTCCTCGACTTGAACCTCTTGGCTCTTGGTAAGTTCTCCCAGTCTTCTGTTCGCAAACTGCGAAACTGTCATATTAGTTGTCTCCGTCGTATTTTGGGCTGGTTCAACGTCTCCAGTTGTGATTTCGTCTGACATATATATTTATTGTTTCCACTCCTTAACGCCGAGCGATGGCGATGAAAGTATTATACCACAGTAGTCGTTAATTATTTAATGACTGTTGGTGACGAACTTTTAGCTGCTGCCAGTCAGCCATCTGTATGATCTGGTCATACGTAATTATCCTACCGGATAACTGTTGTAACTTATCTACATCCGCATTATGCATCTCGGATATAGTTTCTTCCCTTAGGGAATGAATTACTTCTATGAAACGTGCAAAGGTTTCGTGATTAGCTAATGCTTTTATATCAAGCTCTAAACTGTTCATTACATTTGTTGAGTATTCATACCACCCATTTGTGCGGGTGCAGTACCTATCTTACCTATTTCCGCATTCTGCATTTGTTGCATTTGGAAAGTATATTGGCCAGCGTATTTTTGCAGACGAGCAGCAAACATTTCATCTTGCTGAGCTCTTTGAGCAATGTCCGGTTGAGATGTGTATTGTTGAATAACTTGCATAGCAACTTGTGCACCATTTGGGCGAGCCGGCATTTCAATACCAGCAAAGATTTTAGCAAGGTCATCAGTAACATCCTTAACAACTTGTTGTTGAGCAGCTTCTGTAGGCTGAAGAACACTATCTGCAAGAACCGGATCGATGCTATTAGCAGCCACGTCAAGCAAACTATCAATGTTAATCCTACCGCTTCTGTCCAGCTGCGTAAGCGAAACAAATGCTTGTAGTTTTTTCTCTGCTGTTTCGGGATCGGAGTTAAGTACATCATAATTAATTACCATATCAAAGTTCTCGTCCGGATCTCCTTTACTAAATCTTTGTGCGTCGGGCACACCAGTTACTCTAAAGAAAATACTATCGGGTCCAAATCTTTGGAAGCATCTAAAGGCCATCTTCAACACTTCAGCGGAGTGAGTCAAGAACTTATCTACTAAAAATTGTTTTCTTATTTGGCTAATGTTAGATGTTTCATCCAGTCCTACTAACCTATCAGCTTGTTGTGACATAGTCATCTCCATCTCTACTGACCCTTGATTGTATGTAGGTGTAGGTGCGAAGTCCAAGTCACCCTTACGACGGTAAGGAATCATACGCCCGGGTCCCCAATCTGTAGGAGCTTGTCCTACTGGGTGAAGTATCGGAGGTAATGTTGAAATACTATTCCTATCAATACGAGAATCTCTTTCTATTTTAATTTGATTCTGTATACCTCTGAGTAAATCCGGTACAGTCTGTACATCATACAGACGTTTGCTGTCCTCTGACAACTTAGTAACAACTACCGGGTAGTCCTCGTATCCGTTCATTAACTCAAACTTAGCATAACCGGCAGTAGTATCGTCTCCACTAAATTCTTTATGAAAGATAGTTTGATAAATACCTTCGGATCCATCTTCTTCATCTATAAGTCTTTGGTATCCATATACTATTTCTACTAACTCATCTGCTTCATAAGCATTGTCAGTAAGTGAAAAGCTTCTACGACCTTCTTGTTCACGCTCAATGGAATCAATGTTTACTCCTCGGTAGTGTTCAATGATGTAATCAACATAGTCCTCGTCCCATCCGTCAGTAACAACTTTGTTCTGTAACTCTTGGGCTGTGTAGTAAGTTCTCCAAAAACAATACGGTGCACGCTGTGGATCAGTTACATAGCTAGGGAAAAAGAAATCACCATCCGGTGCCAGTGTCTTTACTTCCGGAGCATTGACTTGTCTACGTACGATAGGCAACTCTGCCTCTCCACCTTTTCTTAAATCCTTGAGGGCTTGTTTAATTCTTTTCTCAGAAGCTGTAGGGAATACTTGGTTCATAAGAACTGTAAGTTCTTTATCCATACCTCCGGATTCAATAGCTCTATAAATATCTGGGCTTATCTGTCCTATTTGATTTATATCAAGCTTCTGTAAGAATGTTCTATCCTCTCTGTGCCAGCCTACATATGTAATCAATAGGCCTCGTTCTAGTAAATAGTTAGCTCCTAGTTCCATTTCTCGCTTAAAACGAGGGATATAACCGGATGTTACCATCCATTTAAGAAAGCTAGATACTACCTTAGATCTACCTATATCGGATGATTCTACTGGATATGCACGTACATTGGACCTATTAAGGCTGGACATAAACAAAGATACTAGTCGAGTAATACGTTCATCAATAGTATGGGCCTCTATATCTGAAGCACCCTCCCAAGGGAATGCATCGGCACCGTGCTTTCTGTGGTCACGGCTTTTACCCGGCCAGAAGTTCCTACGATCATCGTAAGATGTTCTGCACAAATCGAAGTAAGCCTCTAGCTCAATAACCGTTTGGTCATAAGCTGTGCTTAATGTTTTAATATCGGGCTCCTTACTTGCGTAAGTTAAAGCATTAGAAGTTGAATCACTTTCCATTTATTTTTTTTCTTGCGGATTCTAGTACGTGTCGTAACAAATCTTTTGGTGTACCTATTCTATCACACATATCCGAGTGTGACATCTCTATAGTATGTTCGTGCCTTATATATCGGCACAACATTTCCCAAGCTGACAATCTATCTATTTGTTTGTTCCGCCATTTTCTACTAGCGGTTATATCTTTACTTTCTTTTTTGGTGGACATATCTGTAGCTAGTGCCGGTATCATCCGTAATGCATTCAACGTTTACCGTCTTGCCAACAAGTGCTCCATAGAATCTTCTTGGTATAAGTACCGGTACTTTTTTACCTAGCTCTTTACTATAACCCCAGTTATAACAACGGTTAGGACATTCGGACAGCATCTTTACCTTAATGTGTTTAGGTACAATCTCCGGTATATCAAACGCTTCATCTAGTATTTTAACACCCTCTTCGTTTATCCAAGTACCTTTACCCTTACCAGTTATTTCTTCTCGGGGTAATTTTTCTTGTGCTATTTGTAAAGCTTCATCGAACTCCACATCATAGTCCTCTATTAATTTAGTAAGTTTAGTTTTCATTAGTAACCTCCTTGGGATTTTACCGTAGCCATCATTTGATAGCTGGTATAGTGATCGGGCCCTAGCCCTCCATTGCTCATACGTAAGTACCTAATAAGATCAAAGAAATCTTTTAGGGCCTCATCCATTTTTCCATTTGAATTGTAATTAATTAAAGTGTCAATCAAATTCTTACAGTCCTCGTGTATAAAACACCGTGGCCTATTAGCCTCATCTATGTCGTAGTTAGGATTATAATTAAACCATTCGTCGACAGCAGCGATACCTATGTCCTCTGTCTTGCCGTCACTTGGTACAAATATCATACCGTGATCCTCAAAGCTAGAGAATAGATCCGTATTGTTTTCATTTTCTTTAGCAAAGAATCGGGAGTCACCTATTCGTTCCATTACTTCTACGCCCATCTCTTCTTCTATTTCTCTAAATAACTCTGCATATCCTTGTACGTCTAGACCTATCTTCTTTGATGCTGGCCCGTATTTCCACTTAGGATCCCCGAACAGTGCCCACTCGCCATAGGTATCACGGTCCGGCCATTCTCTTCTTATATATATATCCTCGTCCTCATTGACGGCTGCCCATATAGCTGAGTAATTCCTAGCACCGGCTGGATCCACTACTTGGTATACCGTAAAGTCCTCAGTGATTTCGGGGAACTTCATACCGTATTTGTTTTCCTCATCACTTAGTACATTGACCTCCGGGGAAAATAAAGGTAGCAAAGAGGTCATTGACTTTACCGGGATCCCGTAGGCCCGTACCATTATATCATTTTCCGGCCGTCCCCTTAGATCCTTGGCTATACGCTCATAGCCACCGAATGGATTCTCATCGGAATGCAGATAACATATAGCAGCATCTCTTTCTGGACTGTACTGAGTTATCGGTACTTTTTTATTACCCAGAAGTTCTGCCTCCTTTGTTTCTAAAGTCTCAGCACCTCGTAGGTATTCTGATATGAATGGGGTAAAGCCATCGATAGGAGTAAAGCCTATAAGTAACTTAGAGTCCCGTGTAGCTAATCGAAAGCGTAATGTATTTACTAACGCTGAATCCCCTAGGTATTCATCTAACCAAGCCCCTATATTTAAGGAGCCCGGATTCTTGAACCCGAACTCAAAGCCCTCTAGGATAGTCTGGTTATTGCTGAACTGTGTGTAAGTCTTGAAGTCCACACGCGTTCTGGTGTCCGGAAATATAAATGAACTACCAGTAAAACCATTTTGCATAGAGAAGTTAATGTAACCGTCTATACTCTTAGTCTTCCTTCGGAACTCCTTGGGCATCATCTCCCATACTGCAGCTTGCTGTACCTTGACTGATGTATCAGCGTTCTGGCTAAAGCATACTACGTGCCCGTCTGTGTTCTCAGTAACGGCTTGCATAACCATCTTGGCACAGCCCGTTGTTTTCCCGGATCTGTTACCACCTAGTACTAAGCATTCATTGTAATCATTAAGACCCCTACGCATTCTTTGCCAACCATCTAAATCAAACCCGTGCCTAAGCGGGTCCTCTTCAGCTCCCCGGATCCGGCCCTCGTGGGCTGCGTGTAACTCCGCTAGTATCTTTGGCTCATTCTGAGCAAGGAATAGTATCTCCTCGTCAGTAGGTGGCTTTACTATCGGGTGCTCTGTAAACTTTAGTTCCATAAAGAATCATCTTCAGATATATCGTCCGAGAGTTCTTCCTCGTCCCATACTATATCTAAGGTATCGCTTTCCATATCCTTGTGAGTCTCGTGTATCAACATCCTACCTACCCGGTGGTTAGTGTAGTCATAGAACAAATCCCCCTCGTCATCCATTACAATGAACATATAGTTAGAGAAGTGCTCGCCTAAGTTACCGCGTATGCGGTCAAATAGTTCATCGTGATCATTCGTTATCATCTATATCTATTACCTCAGCGTCTTTGATTTTCTTTATACGATCTCGAGCAGCCTTGATTGTCTCCTCGTAGTCCTCTTGAGTATACACCCTCCTATCCTCAGTTATACTAGTAGCTTCTCCTCTAGCAGTCATAGCCTCTCTAGAGGCATTGGCCTTGGCTATTGACAGCTCCTTTAGATCCCGGAATGTGGGCTCCAGCTGGCCGGTCTCCATCCGGTTCCGGACCTCTTGGATAAGATCCTCCTCTAAGGAGGACATACTTAAATAATTCTTGGCAGCTATCTTCCCGGCCATATCTTTGAACTTGCCTAGATGGTCAGCGTAGTCAGTGAGTACACTTATAACTGTTGACCTCTCGTATCCGTATTTCCGGACTAACCTAGTTTGACTAGTACCTATACTATATAGATAAAGCATATTAGCTACCTTCTCCGGATTGTGCCGGCTTAGACTACCTAGTTGATTAACCTCTTTATTATCAGCAACTTCCCGGATTGAGTCCGTAATCTGCTGTATTAGTAATTCTTTATCTTCCATTTATTTTTAATTATTTTACTTTTTTCTCGACAGTCAAGCAAAATCTGTGTTATAATCAATTGTCTCCTTAAGGGATCCAAGCCTTAACTATTGTTTGTTAAGTTCAATTCCTTATTAAGTAAATAAAAAACCTTAAGGATACCGTCATTATAACATAGGGCCTTTGAGGATACTATTTTTTTGAGGCCCGTTTTATGATATATATGTAAAGTTTTGCGTGTGATTTTGACCCCCGCCACCCTTAACGATTTTTAGATTAGGTAAGTCTAACGACCCATAACGATTTATTGTTTGGCAAAGACTAACGGTTTCTAGATTGGTAATATGAGGAGAATATTTTGCTCGCTCAGAGGTGAATCATTACGGGTACATTAGGGGGATCAATAAGGGTCGGACGGGTCAGAGATCCTAACGGTTTTTTGGTTAGGTATTGGAAAAACCCGAAATTGCGAGTATGGACGCTGTGAGCCGTGAATAAGATGTGAGTACTAGGAGACCAACTCGAAATCGGAAGCCTTGTAGGGCATCTGAGGTAGCATAGCGTGGATTCGCCCTTTACTTAAAAACGTTATTTTTGTTGGTAATCAACGACTTACGACATTTTATAACGGTAATTAGATGAGTAAATATGGGTAAGGATGGCTTAGGTATCACAATTACATAAGGTGTTGATAGTCAAGAGCTTATGATTATTTTAAAAAAAGTGAGAAAAAGATCATTCTACTGTTGACTTATGGTGAATAGTTTGAGACACTCTTGGTAGATTCATACTGAAACTACTACAATTTCGAGAGGTGAGATGAGCTTAATGTTAGTACTACTCTCGGAGGTTAAGCAAGGAGTACCGATGGATCAGATCGCACTTAGATCCCTAGAAAACCACCTAGGAGGAGTCCCGATCTACCGCAATGAGATAGCAATCAAGACGAGACATTCAATAAGACTCAGCAATGAGCCGTGTACTGCACGAGACTTTAAAAGGTTAACTGATGAGGGTTGCCCGAAAGGGCTATAAATATTACCCGAAACACCGACCGCCAATTGGCGGTGTCTTAACCAATAAACCAATTATTATTATGGACAAAAACATTATAGAAAAAATACAAAATCGTTACGAAAGAAGAGATAAAGCTATTAATTTCATAAGAGTAGGACAAGAAAAAAGAGATGAACTCGACCCAATAAAGAATAAAGATGAAATAGCTCACATCAATCATATGATTGACGTTGCTACTTTTCAAATAATCTGCGAGCTAGACGAATTGCTAATGCAAGTAGAGGTTCAACTGTAAATAAACTCAGCCCGAAAGGGCGGTGTCTTAACCAATAACCAATATAAAATTATGATAACAAAATACTATAAAAATGTATCACCCGATTCAGCTAAGAATAGAATCGCTAAGCTTGTCAAACAGAGCAGAGAAGCTTGGGACGCTTGGAA
>Ga0209337_1002697_pt1 | contig 12727 bp, 15 predicted proteins | sample LinPmetageLP53_FD_184044 | JGI IMG/M metagenome (GOLD analysis project Ga0209337, IMG submission 184044) | Marine viral communities from the Pacific Ocean - LP-53 (SPAdes) (version 2) | ecosystem: Environmental > Aquatic > Marine > Oceanic | place: Pacific Ocean | collected 2010-02-08 | reverse complement strand
CAGTCAAACCAGCAATATCAATCAACATCTGCTCAAGTGAAGTTTCGTTCAAATCAGCGGCTGTTGTAAGAAGGTTGCGTTGGTTTCCTGTCAAGGATGGGTGTGATGAAGAACAAAGTGCTGCACCATCGCCGATTGCAGAAGAACCTGTGCTGAACGCATTGTTCAGAATAGATGCTGCTTTAATCTGCTTTGTCTGGGCCATAGAGCGGGCCAGAGCCTTGGTGTAGCGTGATGCAAGACGATCATAAAGATTATCTTCAATGGCTTCCTCAGTGATTGAGAAGGCCAAAGCGATTGTCTCATGTGTGTATCGTGCAGTGTATGTCTCTTGAGCGTCATCAAAGGAGATGGCAGAGCCTTCTTCCTTAGTTGGCGCTGTTGAGAAACCACCCAACATCACTTCCTCTTCAAAAGAACGATCTGAAGACTCTTCAGCGAAGATCTCAGAATGCTCGTTCTCGTAACGGTCGTATTCCAGTCCAAACAAGGCGTTTAGTCCGGGTTCTAGCTCTTTAGCTAGCTGTGCTCTTGAAATAGCCATTTTTTAGCCCCTTCCTATATGCCAGTTGTAGCAAAAGTACCAACCGCGGCACTAGTGTTAAGGTTGAAATGACCGTTCAAACGAACGATGTACTGATGACCAAGTGCGGTGTAGTCTGTATTGCCTGCCTCGTCATAGAGGCCAACGATACGAACATCCAAAGTGTTAGTAGTGGCTGCGCTGCTGATATCAAGCATATCGCTTGATTTACCAGTACTTGTGCTGCCGTTGTTAACACTTGCCATGTCACAGTTAACGAAGACATCTGCTAACGCGGTTGCCCGGCTAGTATTTGTTCCATCCGCCGCAACAACAAACAGCTGCATTGGATCATCGTAAACATAAGCTTTAACAGGATGGTTTGTGTCCACGCTTACTGCATTTGATCCGGGCCAGTAGTTAAGATGAGTGGTCTTACCAGTAACTGAGTCAACGAACTCAACACCACCTAAAACGCCTAGAGGAGATATCGCCTGATCGGAGATAATAATTGTTCCTGTAGAAGCGGGCACAACAATGCCCCCATTGTAGATAGCAGTTGTGTAGTTAGTAGCAATCTCATACATCGTTGTAGCGTTGTTATTGACATTGCCGCCCACTTTACCAATAGGACGTAGACCATACCCACCTGTGAGTAAATTTGCCATGAGGCACTCCTATTTGAAAATGGTAGCCTCTACCGTCGAGGGCCACCAAAAGTTACACGAGATTGACGATCTGCTTTAGAAATCGTCATAGTCGAATGAGAATTCTCACGCATCATATCAGAGTCCACAGCCTGCATCTGGTCGTTGCTTCTTTGGTTAAAGTAAGCTGTCCGTTCTGCAATAGTCTCATCTGGTATGCGGGCAAGAATAAGTCCACCTACTCCAAACACACCTTCATATTTACCTGAGTCAAGTACCGGGGCCTCAAAGTCTGGGTACTCGTCCTTGCGAACAAGTTCATAACCTTCGCGCATTTTCGCGCTGATGTTTTTAGTATCATCAAAACCACGGGTTTCAGCCCTGATCCAACGATGCTTAAAACCATCCGGTGCAGGTGGTGCGTCCAACATAGACGGGGGAGCCCACGGCTTACGCTGCGCCGTCTTTTCCCTAGTATTATTTGCGCGAGCAGCACGTTTTACAGTACCTTGAAACATTTCATTTTGTTCTTCAGACATTTAACTTACTCCTTCACGTATTTCGCGTACTCTTCTAGAGGCACACCCAATTTCTTTGCTATCGCAACTTGGCTAGGGGTGAGTCTAACCTTTTTCCCACTGCTGCGCCCAGATGTTGAACGGGAAACAGAAGCAACCGTCTGAGCGGGCCGTTTACTTCCACCGTTTTTCAGCTTATGCGGAAACTCGTCCTGCATTCGCTTATCCAGTTCAGTATAGTAGTCTTCTGTCTGCGGGTCAAACCCTTCGTTTTCAACTAACCTTTTATGTACACCAAAAGCAGCATACGTCATAGCTTCGTCGTCTCCAAACCAGCTATTACGTTCAGCCCATTGTTCAGCCTTAGGGTCAGGCCGACGCGGCTGCGGCTGCTGTTGAGGCATAGGCTGTTGAACTTGAGTCTGCTCCTGCGCTTGAACCTGTTGAGCGTACCTTTGCTGTTGTATTTTAGCTTGTTGAGCACGATCATTTTCAATTGCTAACGCAGTCATTTTACGCTGGGCCTCAACGACACCGTTAGTGTCACCTATCTCCATAGCACGAGCAAGATCAACTTCCGCAGTGCCCATTTGAGTTTCAACACGGTTGGTGTACTCGTTTACATAGCTAGTATCCAGCGTCTCCATACGTTCTTTAAGCTGCTTGGCTTCCGCTTGAACATTTTGAGCATAACGAATAGCTTCGTCTTCACGACGTTTAGACTCATTCATCTTCTTTGTTAGTTGATCAATGCGCCTTTGCGTTTTATTTTTAGCTTTGTCGAAGTTGTCTTCTGACGCTTCTGACTCTTCTGACGCTTCGACTTCCGGATTTTCTACTCCGTCAATCTCAACTTCAGTTTCTTCGGCGTTATCTAAATCTAATTCAATTTGTTGTTTTTCAGCCTCGGCCATTTTCTTCTCCTAGAAGTGTAAAATATCTTCGGGTTCCTTAATTTTAGCTAAAACCTCATCATCATTGAGTATTCTAACCTCACCACCGTCAATTTTAAATCTTGAACCAGAGTACCGAGCAAACATCACCCAGTCTCCCTGTTCGCACCAAACGCCCGTAGGAAACTTTTCAGAATCCTTATAAGCCAATGGACCTACTTTCAAGACATATCCGACTTGTGTAGAAACCGTCTGTTCTTCGACAACCGCATTTGGCAGGTAAACACCTCCGTCGGTTTTACCTTTCCCACGGTATGGAAGAACAAGAATACGCCACCCTGTTGGAGTGGGTAACTTCTCTAAGAGAGAGACCCCGATAGCTTCGGGGTCTAGAACCTTATCTGTAGGTTCCTTATATGCTTCTGCGAGGTTAGCGACTCCCTCGGATATTGCGTCTAAATCAACGCTTTGCGCTTTAGTCATTACTTCGCTCCTGTTTATCTAGCAGGCCCTTGAGTTCCTGTTCGACGTGATCTAGGGCTTTTAAATTACCCATGAGCTCACGATACTGCTCTATGTTCTTGACGTTGTCATAAATAACTAAGTCTTGAACGCCTTGTCTCCGTTCTTTTATTATGCGAAAAACAGCTTCCGCAAAATGTATTTCATCCAATCTGATAACTCCGCATTAAATCCTATGTGTTCTTATAACACACTATTCAGATTCTGCAAGAGCCCTCATCCGGTCTACCAAGCGCCTTGCGCGGTTAGGGACTTGAGTGTACCAACGCGAGTCAACCATCTCATCTGCGGCGGAATTAAAGTCCCTAGCGTCTACACCAGCCTTCATACCCTTAAACTTGGACAGCCTTGGGCGGCCCATATTAAACATCATGTTGCAGATGATATGCTGGCATTCCTCGGGTAAGTCGTCGAAGTCTTTATACAAAACTTTACACTCGTCCACGGTCACAGCCATATCCAACGCAAACAAGTTTCTTACCCGTTCTTGCTCGACTACTGTACCGACTGGTTTTCCGTATTCTTCGTCGGTTTCAGTTATTAAATGACCCACGCCCGTTGTACAAAGGCCGAGATGATCCAAATAAATTTCGTACTTGCATCCCTCATCTTCTGCGATTTCTTCGCGTAATTTATCTTTATTCATGCTTACTTCTTTCCAAAAAACTTAGAGGCCGCTCTTGTTCCAAAGCTTGCGCTCACGATAATTCCCAAGGTGTAGCGATAATACTCTGGCATAGTATCCAAAGCCGCAAACCCGTCTGTAACAATCTGCCTACCCCAATCTCCGCAAAAGGCTAGTATAAGTGGTACTGAAAATAAAATTGTAAGCCATTCGTCTTTCCAGCTTGAGGCCGAAGCGTCAGCCATCTTGAGATCCCAGTCAATCTCACCCGTGGCCTTCTTTTCCATGATAACAGCTTCAGCCTTGGCTTTAGCGACCTTTGCACCAGTCTCGGCTTTCTTTGTCTCAACCTTGCCCTCCAGCCATGTGCTGGCGAGGTTTGCAATAGGTCCTATTAATGCTTGTATCATTGTTTTAACTCCAGCATCAGTTTCAATTTAGCTAACTCAATCTCAAGCTGATGAACCCTAGTAACTGTGTTCTGCACAGATTTAGGTGGCTCAAACTCATCTATCCAATTATCATTCTCTTCAACCTCTTCCATTGTGAGCTCAAGATTGTGTTCTAAGAAGCTTATGCGTTCGGTCAAGCCAAAATACACCCAGACGGACACGGCTGTAAAAGCAATCATGCTAATAAGGTTCCGTAAAGGAATGGTTATCTCGCTTGCCTCATTTAGCTTTGTAGCTGCTTGTTTCATTTCTCACTACCTAACCAAACTGCAAACGCGCCTGTCATTGCCCCAGATACAACGCTAATCATAGCACTTTGCTGTGTAGATAAATCCTCTAATGAAATGCCCCACTCAATAACCCGGATATACATCAGCGTCATTACCAGCATCATAAGGCGTGGGATAATCTTCCACTCTACTAACTGTTCAGCACTCATTACGCTCTCTTGTATTTGTTCTCACATTTATAAGACACTGACTTATATGGGGCTGGAAACAAAAGCTGCGTGTCTTGAAACATCTGAAGTACACGCTCAATACACTCCGCCTGCCTGTCATAAGGACCTTTGGCGTCAACTACCTTAACGCACTCATCCCCAAGTAAGGGGGCACATATTATAAGAACCGCAGTAAACATTATTACCTCGCAAACATCACAGAACCGACAACACATACAACAACAAATATAATAGCCATAATAGATATACCCACAGTCTTAGCCATATCCATAATTTCCTTATGCTTTTTCAAAGCCTCTCGTTGAGCTACTTTAGCCGCCTCCTTGGCTTCTTGTATTCTTTTTGCTCGTTCAGTAACAATACCAGCCCATGTGCCATGCCCAAAACGCAAATCCACCATTTGGCTGATTTCGTACATTTTTTCTTTTGCTATCCTAGCGTCAATCATTTCACGAGCTACAGTATCTACGCCAAACTGATCGCTCAGACCGCCGCTAGCTTTTTTGTTTCTAGCTTGCTGTACTTGCTTCTCACCCACAAACAAGTCATCAATATAGTTCGCAATGTCTCCTACATCATTAGCCGTACCAATAGCCGATTTAATACCGTCAACAGCACTCTTAAAAAGGGCTATGCCAGCCAGTGTCTCCGCAATCATTTTGCCCCCTAAAAACCCTTACTTACCTTGTTGTTTAAGAAGTTCCCTATCCATAGCTGATTGAATACGAGCCTGAGTCATCGACTCCTGACTAGCCATCCGTTGTTGGAATTGCTGCGCCCGTGTTTCTTGATTCTGTGCATCAAGCTGCAACTTGGCTTGGTCCACTTGTGCGTCCGCCTGCTCGGCTTGTGCCTTGATCTCCAGCTCTTTTTCTTTGAGTTGTATCAACGGATCTGGGCCTTGACCAGATACCTGCTGTGACATCTGCTTGACCATCTGCATACCTTCGGCAACAAACTGTGCAGTCAAACCCTCAACAGCCAACATCTCTTCTTCTGTAGCCGCCTCGCCACCTGCGGCTTGCCGAGACTGAATAAACTGAACCGCCGCTTTTTCGCGAGCCATAATTCGTACATGTTCCATTATATGCTTCTGAAGCGCCAGAGCAATAGCAGGCATACCGCCAACCATTGGAGTAGATCCAAACACCATATGAGCCATAATATGTGCTTCATGTTCTTGACCCTCAAACGCTTGCATCGGCACCATGTCCATTGAGTCGATGTTCTCCTGTGCCGGATCTTTAGGCGTAGGCTCCTCATCTGGAATACGCTTCATAATCCTGTCGGTGTCCTTAACACCCAACGCTTCATACATGTCCTTGTACACTTCGTGCATGTTGTGTAACTCAGGTGCCGCACCCGCTAGCTGTAGCTTAGTCTGGGCCAGAGCAATCCGCTGCGACTGACTAAACATGTTAGGGTCCGATACAGGAACTACATCAATCCGGCCATCAAAATCGCTAGCCATAACTTTGGATTCCGCACCTTCAACCGTGTACGGATACTCCTGTGGCAAACTCTCGGACATCACACGAGCTAGCATCTTAAATTCTAAACGCATGGCATAGTGAAGCCGCTTGTGAACCGCACTCATTACTCGTGCGCCCTGCTCCAGCAAAGCAACCGTAGTGCCTACCGCAGCATTCTCGTTGCCGTCACCAACCTTCATGTCGGTGATTTGAGCAAACCTGCGACCCGCATCTACAACAAACCCTAGCAAATTAAACAGAGTCTGGTCGGGACCCTTGAACGGCAACGGCATCAGGCTGTCACGAATAGCCCCTCCGGGAGCATCCACATCGCGGAACTCTCCGGGCTGCAACGGTTCATCATCGTCCCTGATCCGTAGTCCGCGGGCTTTGAAACCCGCAGGGAGGTTGGACAACGTACCAGCGTCAATCAACTGTCGCAGTGCCGCCGTGGCGGTGCGTGACAACCCGCCAATGGTGTGAATAAGACCCAATCCATAAAAACCAAACCCCGGAAGAAACTTATAATGCACAAAATAATTAATCTTCTGCTTCTTCTCGTCATCCTCAAGGTAATTGCGACGTACCGACAATATCTGTCCGTTATCCTGACTAATGGTGACTACATACGGTATCTTAATACCTGTGAACTCACCGTCTTCATCTTCTTCCTCATAGCCCTCTAAATCCAAGTCAACATGACACTCCAAAAGAGTGCAGTCATAATCAACCTGAGAAGGTGACATACCGTCAATGCGATTGATTTCGTCGTCCACGGAATTTGTATCGCCCTGAGAAGGCAGTACGGGAATATCCAAGTAGAACCCAGATACCTGATGCTTACGCAAGTCGTTCAGCGACATGCGAACAACTTGAGATACATTAGGACATGTAGACAAATCAGAGGTTTCATACGGCACAACAAGGTTTTCTGCCGGAATAAACTTACTTACAGCACGACCCCGAGCCTCGTCATAATAAATCTTCTTAAAGGTAGAACCAGCCAACGGTAAATAAAACAACATCTGGTCCAAGTCAGGCGTATATTCTTCCATCACGTTGGTGATGTAATAATTCATAAACTGCTTTACACGTATTGCCTGCTGCTCTTTTTCTCTTGTTTCGGCTCCCATGACAGCAGTTCGCACCGGGCCAGACGCTGGCAACAACTCGTTAAACGCTTGCGCTTGGAATTGTGTAGCAGCCTCTGCGAGCAAGGGATGGGTAACTCCGGAAGCTCCTCGGAACGGCTGCGAACGCTCCTCGTAAGAGAACCCCAACAACTCCAAACCGTTAGCATAAGCATCTTCCCACTCCTGTCGTCCTGCTTTGTTGCTGTCAAACTCAGACATCAACTCACCCGCAATCCGAGACAACTCACGGTCAGGCATCTCTTCAGCTAGGTTGGCGTAGAAATCATCGCTCTCACCGCGCTGGTCCTGCGGATCGAAGTCCACAGTCATACCGCCATCTTCATCCGGCGTAATCTCAATGTCCATGCCTTCAGCCATACCCTCAAAGGATAAGACGTTGTCCTCCATGCTGCCCGGAAGCTCTAATTCCACTTCAGCAGCAAGGTCCTCCATATCCAACTGGGACGGAACATTGTCCACCATGCCTGCAATAGGTTTACGTGCCATGCGTTATCTCCTTTGGCCTAACTTACCATAGGCCGGTTCATATTCCTAGCTATTGGGGCAAGAGACGCTACACCCCGTGGACCGCGGCCCGTGTTCCGCGCTGCGTCGGCCAGTGTTACTATGCCGCCTTCTTTCATTTGTTTTTCTTCGGGTTCAGAAACAGCACCGCGGGCCGCGCTTAAAGTTACGGGGCCAACAACCCCATATTTCTTTAGTATTTCTAAAACACTGTCATCAAAAATTACGTAATTGTAATCGTCGTCCTCTGGTTTTAGTTTACGTTGTCTTGTGCCCTGAGTAGAGTATTTCATACCCTTAATACCAAACTCGTTAAAAAACTCCGAAACCTTGGGGCTCTGGTATTGAACACCTAGATGTTTGGCTATAGTGTCTTGAACACCTTGACCGTCAGCGTTTTCTAAATTTTTTATTAAATCTTTATCGCCTATTTTTTCCGCTATTGTTTTTATTTTTCTTTGCACCTCTGTGGGTTGTTCAGACATTACACGATAAAAATCTAACAAATCCTCTTGCGGGTTTAGGTTAATGCCCACCTTCATCAGAGTGCCCTCTGATTTACCCAAAGGTTTTATAAAATTTCCGAACAGCGGTTCTTTTGTCAGATAATCTAAAACTCCGTCTCCAAAAATAGGGGTGCCTTCCTCATCTATAATTTTCTCTGCGTTTTGCGTTCTTAACGCACTTCCATCCGGAAACTCAATCACGCTAGCTTGATCGGTCAAACTTGTTCTGGTGGTTATTTTATCATCCGACTCAATTATCTCATCTATTAAATCTGTGTAATCATCATTGTCTTCTACAAACCTTCCAAAGGGTGATCCCTCTAGGTCCTGAACCATAGTAGGTTCAAGCTTATTTAAAGCTTTTTCAGCCATAGTGTCACCGTCACCAGATAAAGACGGCCTAAAACCAAGGTTGTCTCTATACTCCGTCCCGATAACCCTAAGATCACTGGTGTATATACCGTGACCGAACATCTGGTTACCTTCTCCGGTGCCCACGTAGCTCATCTTGAATTTAGGGAAATCTGACGCAGTTCCATGCCATGTCGCAATCTGGGGACCTTTAGAAAAACCCGGAGGTAAATTTATGGTAGGCTCTATTCTTGGTGGCGGATCTTTTTTCAAAAGCTTAGCAAAATCACCTATGCCCTTACTGGCCTTTAGTGTTGCCATCTCACCTAGACCGGCTATGCCACCAACCAAACGAGCATCGCCCCTGATTTGTTGTAATTCTTCCGTGGGAGCTTTTCCGTAAACCATCTCCCCAAGCGCCTGCATCCCATACTTTTCAACGAAATCTTGCACATAAGGGTCCGCGGCGGACAAGGCCGAAGCGATTGGGGAGGTGATAAGGTAACGAGGGTCAAGCTCAGAAGCTATGCTTGTCGCGGTCGCCAGCATTTCTTGGGGAATAGATACGAGATCCGTGGTCGCACCCTGCGCCAAACCTTTAAAAGTTTCAAGAGTAGAGCCGGGTTGGTTTACATCAAAGCCCCGTGGTTGTGGACGTTCAGCCAAGGTCTCGCCCCAATATGCGGCTCATCTGCGATAAAACTTTAGGGTCCAAGTTGTCCAGAACCTGATTGGCCGACGCCATAATACCCGCCTGCTTCAATAACTTGCCTCCAACAGCGTCGTCACGTTCACCCAGCTTAACCATTTGCCCGTGCTGAAAACCACGATTTTTACCAAAGCTTTGTTTCTCAATAGGCCGCGCTGGGTAAAGAGGGTCTGCCATGTCCTCATACATCAAAAGCCCACCAATGCCGCGGTCCGCGGACTCCGAAGAAAGTTCCGTGGGCAAATCAACAATGCCACCGTCCTCAAACTCAGCAAAGTTTCTTTGACCTTTTTTCTGGCGGTCTGTCAGAATTGTATAAATTTTATAATCATTATCAACAAGGTCGGCTACGTTGTTATTGCCAATCCGCAAGATGCGGCGCTTGTCATCGTTGCTAACCCCCGCTAGAGGGTCCACTTCTCCGCCGTCGTCAAAACCTATTGGCGTTTCCGTGAACGAACCGTCCGGAGATATTTCTACATAAGACGGTACATTACTTCCGCTTTTACCATAAATAGAATTAGATGTTACGCTGCCATCCTCAAGAAGTGGCAGCAGGTCCTCGGCTTCCGCCGAATACATAGAGTCAGCCATGCCCGCATACGGAGATGCACGGTCCGCGGTAAACTCATACCTTTGGGCGAACGTGCTACTTTTTTGCTCGGGAACCATTAAGTCGTCGCTGTAATACTTGTACGGGCGCTCGTCGCCCTCCTTGTACACAGGTCTGTTAGTCCGCAAATAATCTAGAAATTCTCCCAAACCTTCGCGAGAAGAACCACCCATTCCAAGATTTACCGCTGAATCAGCCATGTGCCCGCTTTCTGTTAGTAATAGGCGTGTATCTTACCATAACTTTCTTCTTCGTCCCAGTCATCTGTTGGTAGCTGTACGAAGTTGCCTTGCCGATATCGCATCAAAGCCTGTGTCATGCTATCAACCAAATCATCATACTCCCCATTAGGGAACGCCGCTACCTCTTCGATTAACTCGTCCGCAAACGTAGTGTCTGGGGCCCAAACCATTCCAGCCTCAAAAAGTGGCGATACCGAATGAACCCTCGTTATCTTATCATTACCTTTACTCGGCGTAAAGTTAACAACAGGTATGCCCATGTTCCGTAGTTCGTGAGTCAAAGGGGTCCCTGACGCTTTGGCTTCTACGATTACAGTGTCGGGGTCCCAGTAAGTGTACTGCTCTAACGCCCGCTCCTTCAACTCAGGAAAGTCCCACCGACCCTTCTGACTGTCCAAAAGAATTAAAGCCGGGGGACCCCCAATCTCCTCTGGACGAAAAACACCCCACGTTGTAATCGCAGAATAGTCAGCGGTCTCCTTCTTACTAAACGCCGTATCATAACTCTGAATTACAAATTCAAGATTAGGGATATTCTCCTGCTCCCACTTGTTCCACCACTCACGGCGAATGATGGCGTTCTCTTCGCCCGTCGGGTTCTGCTGATACTGAGCGTTCCATTTGCTAGGAGGGATAGAGGCTTTGACCGCGGTTAAATCCTCCATTGACCAAAACTCAGGCCAACACGGCGTGTCATCCTCAAAAATAGCAGGAAGCTCCACAACCTCCCACTGATCCGCTAATGGATCTTTAGACATGGCCTTCAAAAGCTGGCCCGTCATATCCTTCTCGGACCACCTCGTCTGAACCAAAACAATCGACCCACCCGGCTGGAGTCTCTGCCGGGGGCCCCCAGTGTACCAATCCCACGCATCATCAAAGCCGTTCGCGGACATCGCGGTCTGCTCCGAGTGCGGGTCATCAATAATAATTAAATCACCACCACGACCCGCCAAGTTCGATCCAACGCCAACGGCATAGTACATTCCACCAGACGCCGTGTCCCACCGTCCCGACGCTTTACTGTCAGCAGCCAAACGAACTTCCGGGAATATGTCTTTGTAGTCATCGCTATCAATTAAGTTCTTTGTCTTTCGTCCAAAGTTTACAGCAAGCTCGGTAGTGTGCGTTGCCTGAATAATCTTCATCTTTGGATTCTTACCCATCATCCACGCAGGAAACAAGAAAGAAGCAAACTCAGACTTCGTGTGCCGCGGAGCCATGTTGATAATCAAACGCTTTAGCTCGCCGCTCGCGACCCGCTGTAACTTGTCCGCAATAATTTTATGATGTCTTCCTGCGATAAACTCAGGCCACATATTTTTTACAAAAATTAAAAACTCATCTTTACAAGCTTCATTCTTTTCTAACTGCGCGAGGCGAAGTTGAAGCTTTAGTTCTTTGTCTGTCTGACCATCCATCGGGGGACCCTAAATTGCACAAAATATATGCACAAATATGCACATTTATTAGACAGTTAACAAGACCTCATATCTGCCTAATAAATAGGCAGTGTTTCACGTGAAACATTCTATACCGTTTTTCACATGAATATTTGAGAGAAACATGGCCCATGCTCCCGCTAGGCACGGCGCGGGCCGCGGCGCGTTTTTGCCGATTTTTGCTGAATTTTCCTAGGTTTTTGACCCGATATGGGAAGGGACCCGGCATTTTTCCGGATACATTAGCCCGGCATTCATAGTTAATTCGCCATGGTTAAAGGGCCGGTTGCCGGTTGCCCGCGCATCTGGTGCCGGTTGCTGGTGCCGGTTGCCGGTCATCAAATCAAGATGATGTGTTTAAAACGATTTGCAGCCACACAAGATATTGTGTTGCCGGTGCACGGTCCGCGCATCACGGTCCGGTGAGTTTGGGGCACGGTCCGCGGGGCAGGGCTCGGTTGCATTAACTCTTTTAAACCGGCAACGCGGGCCAGTGAGCAGGCATGAAAAAACCCGCGCTGGTAATATACCGGCGCGGGCTGTTGTTGAGGTTGTGGGGGCTTATCCGGCCACGTAGGAAACGACGACAATAAACCCGATTAGGATATAGACGACAAGCGAGCCAATGAGGATATCACGAAACGCTTTGATTAAAAGGCCAGCCATTATTCTAGATCCAGACTGACGGTTGCACCGGAAAGCACTTCTTTAATGGCGGCTTTCAAATCATCGGCACGGCTTTCATCATCCAAGCCTTCCGGCAACCGGTCGTCTATCATTTCCCCGATTTCGTATTCATAATTTCCAATCTCAAAATCTTCTAGAGCTTGTTCGGCATATTTACAGGCCACACTTTCGGCCAGTGCTTCGACCTTGTCGCCAATAAGGCCCATAATAGCATCCCCGAATTGGTCCAGCTGATCGGATTGTAAACCGGCAACATGTTCAGCATGTGCAAGACGGCTTTTTAAAGCCTCGTTTTGAGCCGTCAAATCTTTCATAAGGTCCGCATACTCGGAAACAGTGCTGTTTGATACTGTGTTTTTTAAAGCTTCATTTGTCATAATATTATCTTTCCCGTAGTTAACCGGCCC
>Ga0209337_1002696_pt1 | contig 12727 bp, 8 predicted proteins | sample LinPmetageLP53_FD_184044 | JGI IMG/M metagenome (GOLD analysis project Ga0209337, IMG submission 184044) | Marine viral communities from the Pacific Ocean - LP-53 (SPAdes) (version 2) | ecosystem: Environmental > Aquatic > Marine > Oceanic | place: Pacific Ocean | collected 2010-02-08 | reverse complement strand
ACCCTCTGGATTACCACTTGAATTAAGGGTTGTAGTATTAAATGTAAAACCTGGAAGAATACAACCCACAGACCAAGCTGAAGAAAGTGAACCTGCTGATGGTCCTGGATGTATTAATATATAACCTCTATCCATTTTATTTGTTCCATCAGCTGAGTATCTGTATGAGGTACTATCCCATTTTGCAAAATCTGATGATACAGCAAAATGATCTCCATGTTTTTTAGAATTTCTATTTCTAATAAGATATGTACCTGTTTTAATACAACTAGCATCATTTGATGAAGGATTATTACTAGCATTTACTGCAATTTTATTATTATTAAAAGGCCTTTCAGATGTTGGTAAAGCATATAATAAGTTTCCATTTTCATCTAATACTTCCATTATTCCTAAAGTTGCTATCCCATCATCAACTAATCGAGTTATTCTCATTCTTACAACTAAAGGATCATCAGATACTACTTCGTCTTTTTCTGTAATTTTTTTAAGTTGTTGTTGTTTTGGAGACACTACCTCATTTGTTTTAGGTTCAATAGGTGGTAATGGTTCTTTAAATCTAGGTACTGATATAGTATCTATAGTGGTCTTCCATGATTGAACATCTATATCATGATTAATTCCTTTAACTATTATATCTATACTATCTTTTTCATAAGATGGAGGTAAGATATCATCTGTTATTCTAAACTTTTGAAATAATCTCATCCCAGATAGACCTTCTAATTCTAAATTTAAATTAAAAGGGAGGAAAAATGGATTAGGAATTTTTGAAGCTGCAGTTAATACACCAGATGCCATTTGAATATAAGAACTATAGTTTTCTGTAAGATCACTACAAATTGATGGAGTAAAATTGTATGTTGAAGCATTTGCACCATCTAATTTTCCTTGTAATAAATACATTGCTCCAAAAGGAGAGATTTTTTCTGCATTAGAAGAATAATATATTTTTTCTGAGTACATATTTAAACACTTTTGAAGTGGTGATATTTCTTCCTCATTTTTAGAACTATCTGTAAAATCTACTTTATTTGGAATAATCCTATCTATTAAACCTTTATTATAATTTGAAAAAGATAAAGAATTACCTTGAAGATTATTACCATTACTTTGAGCTCCAATAGTTATCATTGTAGCAAAATTACTAGGAATTTCAGCATCTAATGAAATATTAGTTACAAAAGATCCTTGATCTTTTTTTACTCCAAATACATTTAATTTAGCAAAGTTATCAATATTAGATGTTGTAAGTCCTGGTTGAGGTGTTTCATCATATATTTTAAATAAACCACTAACTTCATCATAAGTACACCTAAAATTATTTCTACTTCCCATAGATGAATTAATTCCTTCCAATATAGTTTTAATATAGGATAGAACAGAAATAGATCCATCTTCATCTTTAGAGGCATTTGCTAAAGCTTCAGCTAAAAATCTCATATTTAATAAAACATTACCTAATCTTCCTATATATTTATTATTCTTTACAAGGAAATGTTGATCTTTTAATAATGTTAAATTTAGTACTCCTCCTACCATATCAGTATTGTTTCCATCATCTAATAACCCATCAGGTTTTGAATATTCTACTAAACATTTACCTGGATTTGAACTAAAACCTGGAGGGAGAATAGACATATAATTTGTATCAAATTTCATGGAATTTTTTTCTTGTGCAAAATCAAATTTTATTAATGGAACCTTATCTTCATTTGCATTTGAAAATAAATTACAATTTTCTTGAATTATTTTCAATACTATAGCAAATTTTAAATATACACTTTTTCCTTCTTTTTGTCCTCCCCCTACCATTGTATCTCCGGTTAAGGTATTATTTATTAAAAATCCACCATTACTAACTCCATTAGTGTAGAAAAATGAACAAGTAGCAGGATTTCCATCTGGATCTGTTCCTGCTCCTACTCTATCCATGACCGCAATAGCAGATTGTTGCACATCATAAAATATTTTGTTTAATTTTGTATCATCTCTATTAGCTAATAATGGATTATTATTTATATTACTAACAGCAACAGCTTCTTCTTCATCCTGATATTTTTTAAATTCAGCCTTTGCCCAAACATTTATATCTGCTAATTTTTCATCTAGAGCTAATTGGCCCCCAGTTTTTTGATTCATTTCAGTTCTTGCAGATCCTGGCCATGAGTTTAATTGTTTATCTAAAGGACTATCACCTGAGGCTTCATCAGAAGTTACATTTTCAATTCCTTCTGTTACTCTCATTGCTGCTGATGGGCCAATTGCATCATCTAACCATGCTTTATATGTTTTTTTATTAGACTTAATAGGTGTTGTACCATTTTCATTTACATTACCAATTTTATCTTTTGAAGGTTGGGTAACATTTAATTTTAAAGATTCTGCTATAGAACCCATTCCTATTAGTTTAACTTCAACTTCATAAGAACCATCAGTTGTAAAAGACCATTTAAAATTAGTAATTTTACCATAAACAGCTTCATAATTACCACTATATTTTGCTCTTTCATCAGCAATTAATTTAAGCATCTTATATTGATCTTTATTACCTTTATATTCTCCTGGATTTAGTAAAAAATTTAATGGGGCTGATTTGAATCCATCCATACTTTGTATAGTACCTATTTCTAAATCACTTACTCCTGTTTCTGCATTTGAAGAATTAGGTACACCATCTCCATTAGAGTCTGCATTTGAATTTAAATATACAGACCAACCAAATTCTAATAAAAGAGTATATCCAGGTCTTAAATATAAAACATCTAATAGTTGAAATTGTTCTTTACTAAAACATTTTATTTTAACTGTAGCTTTACTTAAAGCTCCATTATTATAATAAGTAGTTTGTGCTGATGTTATCCCTGGCATAGGTACATATCCTCTATTACCTGTACCGCCCCAACCATAAGCTCCATTAAATAAACCATTACCATAATTCAATCCAGCATTTTGTCGTGCATTTCCTGCTGTAATAATTGTATCTCCTACACTATCAGTAATTTTTGCATCTACATCTTCTTGGGTTGCTTCCCTTTCATCCTTTAAAGATATAGCTCCTCCTTGAAGAATAAAGGCTTTTGATAATTTATTACCTTTAATAAGTTCTCCATCAACACCTACTGCAGTTAATCTATCTAAAACGCTATCCTTATCAAGTGATCCTGATAAATCTACAGAGCTTGCTAATCTTAACCAAGGGGTTTTAGTTGTATAATACTTTAAATTATCAGCTGATATTTTTGATACTTGACCTAATGCTCGTTGTCTAGTTTCTATTTGGGATTTTACAAATCCTTCAAATGGATCTCCTATTATATTACCCATAATATTAGTTTCTATTTAATGTATTATAATTATCTACTATAGATGTTGTATTTTGAGGAATTCTTATTTGGGTTCCTATAGGAATAAATAAAGAATCAAATGGTATTTTATTTGGATTTGCAGTAGAAATAATCCACCATAAAGATACATCACCATAAAATTGGTATGCTAAATTATCTAATCTATCCCCAAATTCTGTTATAGCATATATATCATTCCCACTTAAAGGAATTAAGGGATATTGTGCTACATTAGTATATTCAACTCTTCCTCTTCTAAGAGTGCCCTTATTTTCTGTTAATCTTTGTGTTTCACTATATCTATTCATCTCCTTCTTCTTCGTTACCTATGCTAACAGGTTGTACATATTTTGCTAACCCATTATCTCCGGAATAATTATTGTTTCTTCCATTATTTAAACTTATAAATGTTTCATTTCCTACTGCTTGTAATTCTCCTTCCTCATTATATAATAATCTTTGTCGTGAAGGTAAGAAATCTTCTACTGGAGTAAACGCTAAGCTGACTTCTATTCTATGAGGTAGTTCTTTAACTGAAGGATCTGGATTACCTTCATTATCTATTGCTATTTCCCAAGTAGTATCATCAGGTATTGTATAAGTTAAAGATGTTATTACACCTGGTACTTCATACAAATAACCACCAACAGTCATTCTAATCATATTTCCTCTCATAAATCCATTTAAACCATAATCAGGTGCTAAAGATGAAGCTAAATGATTTAATTTAGCAAACATAGGAATTAATTCTGCTTTAGAAGTAGCCATTATAGTAAAACCCATAGATATATCTCTAGTAAATCCACTATAGTTTTTAAATACATTACCTCTACCTACATATTGAACATCATTCCAGGTTGCTGCATAATTGTCTGTGAAACCATTTATATATGCTCTAAAATGCATATATGTAGCGTTTTTGCCCTTATCTGCTCCATTGCTAATTACTGCAATTCTAAATTTTACAAAATCATCAATAGGTAAAGAATGATTAGGACCCTCAGATTCATATAATTTTAATGCTGTTATTTTATCTAAAGCATTCATATCAAAAGCAGGTACACCATAATTAAATACATTTCGTTCTGGAGTATTACGATCTGTAAGATTATAAGTAAAATGTTGTCCTGGATCTCCTAATGCTACTCTTATTGCTTTGTTTTTAGTTTTATAATTTGGAGCTTTTCCAATAATTTTAGATATAGGATTAGAATTTGTAAGTTGGGGATTATTATCCTGTTTGATTACAAAATTTATAAAACTACTAGGATATAAGAAGTTAGATGTACCTAATTCAGTATTTACATAAGTTCTAAAACTCTTTCCATGTAATAAAGTAGAAACACCACCACTAGAAACTCCACTATATCTTGGAGAAGATGAGGCTAAATTTTGATAATTTCTTATTGCATTATATGTTGGTCTATGTTTAAAAATATTAGTTTTACCAATACCTAATATAGAACCAGGTCCTCCTGCATATGAATATAATATTGGAGTATCGGGATTTTCTGATGTTGCCTTAGGATTATAATTAAACTTAGCTGCAGGACCTGTTATAGCTGAAAAAGCCTCATTAAGTGCATCATCATCATTTGCTGTTCCTGTTGATATAAAACTTTCTAAATTAACTAGTCTATTTTCATATCCTTCTTGACTATTATTTACAACTACAGAATAAGGATTTAGAGCTCCTGCTCCTCCTTTAGCATTTCTATTTGCACCTGAAGGTCCACCAAGTGATCCTACAGGATTTATACCATTTTTATTTAAATGTATACCTGCCCATCCTAAACCAGCATCAAGTAATGTACCAATAGGTAAATAAGCACCTTGATTCATAGCTCCCCCAAAATAACCAAGACCAAAAGATGCTTGTGTTTTAACACTTGCCTTTGATAGTAAATTTTGCTTTAATGTAAAGAATAAACCTCTTGGTGATTTTAAATCAATAAACATTTGAGCTAATCTACTTATATCTGTAATTGCTTTAACAGGTGCTAAAAAACCATCTCTTAATATAAAATCAGGACCTGATCTAAGAGGCATTCCTTCTCTTCCATATCCTATTCCACCAGGAATATCTTTTACTATATAAGGTTGATTACTCGAAGCACCAGCAGGCCTATCCCCACCAAATCTTAAACTCTTTAAGTTTGTTTTTAAATTAATTAAACGACCTGGAGTTTCAGGTGTTGGAGATATAGGCATATTTTATTTGTTTATGCTCCTGATGGTAAGTTTTCCATATATCTAGTTAATCCATCTCCTACAGCCAATGATGTTGGAGAAGGTAATGCTCCATTTCTTGGAGAAACTGCACCACTGTTTGGATTATCATTTAATGAATATTCATTGTGCATAGTTGATTGATCAAATTGAGGTATTGGTGGAGTTGCTCCATTATCTAAAGATAAAGGAGAACCATCATCTCGTAGTAAGTTTAATACTGATTTATTATCTGCCATTTTGTGTATTTTTATTAATTATTAATTTATTATAAATATTATCCCATTCTAGAAGTTACAAGTGCTAAGGATTTACCAACTTTATTCCCATCCATAAACACATCACCTCCTTTTCTAACTTCTGATATTAATTCTTTTAGTAAGGCAACAACTTCTCCATTATTTCCCCCACCACCACTACCTAAACTAGTTCCACCAACTATAATATCATCTTTTCTAAACTTTTGAATTGGTTGTCCTGGTCTTGAAATAAAATCTGCTGCTGTACCTCCTCCTGCAGTTGCTGATTTATAATCTTTAGCTGCTAAGCCTGCATCTATTGCTACTGATGCGGCTGTTCCTAATCCAGGGATAGTACTAGCTGCTCCTGAAGCTAATTCTAATGCTGCTCCTGCAAAATCACCCTTCATTGCTCTTTGTATACCAAATCCTACACCAGCTAATAAACCAATAACTGGTATTTTTTTAAGTAGTGATTTACCAACAGCTTTTACTCCTAATTTTGCACCTACTTTTAATCCTGTTTTACCTGCCATTTTACCCCCTTGCTTTGCTAATTGATCTTTTGCTGCCTTACCTCCAAATCCTGCTGCTATTTGTTTAGTTGAAAATTTTCCTGATGCTTTTGTTAATGCTTTACTTCCTTTTGATGAAAATAAAGATTTTATCTTACTAAAAGCACCTCCAAATCCTCCTTTACCCATTCTTACATACATAGGATTCATAGCTGATCCCAGTTTCATTGCTCCTACACCTAATGCAATTGCTCCCCCACCAATTAAAGCTGTAATTGGATTATCTTTAATTAGAGTAAATAGTTTTTTAATCATAGGAACAGCTAACATAAGTGTATCTCCTACTTTACCTATTAATGATCCTGCTGCAGCTAATCCCTTTTGAAAAGTTTCACTATTGGCAAATTTTGCAATAGCTTCTGCTACTTTAGCAGCTAAAGGTGCTAGTGAATTTGCTAATACTGATTTTGCTTGCTCTAGCATTCTTTGAGAAGCTTCAGCTGTTTTTCCTTGTTTAACTGTATCTGCTAATTCGCTTTTACTAAGTAATGCTATTGCCTCTTTTCTAGTTTTTCCATCTTTCATTAATTCATTTACCTTTTTTTCAGCAGCTTCTCTTGTACGAGCATCCATTTTACCAAGTTTATTTTGGAGTAAACGAGTTTGATTCATTTTATGCATTTCATCAACACTTATACCTAAACTATCAGCTAGAGCTTTTTGTTGAATTTTATTACCTTTAGTAGAATCATAATTTGAAGCAAGAATTCTTTCCATTTCTTTAGCTACTGTAACTTCATCTCCTCTTAAAGAAGCAGATCTAAGAGCTTCTAAATTAAGATTTTTACCTAATAATAATTCAGCAGCCATTTCCTTCTCAATAGAAGATTGAAAATCTAAATTTGTTTCCCCAGCAGCTGCTACTTGATCTAATGTCATTCCTAATCTTTTAGCTTGGAATGCTGCTTTTGCTAATGCTTCGGGATTTGCGCCAATATTAGCTATTGAAGATGCTGATGCAGATGCAACTTCTTCCATTACATCATTCATACTAATAGCAGATTTAGTTGAAAAATTTAATCCTTTTACTATAGCACCAATTTCATCACCAGTACTACCAAATTCTGTTCCTGCTAGTGTTGCTACTTTAAATAATCCTTGTGTAGCTTCTTCACTTAAACCTAAAAAATGAGAATATTTTTGGTAATTGTTTATTTGTTTTTCAGACATCATTACAGATGTACCTGCTACTTTATTTAAACCAACTAACGCTTTTTTAGCTTCCTCAAAATTAAGATATAAATTACTACCAGCCATATCTGCTAAAGTATTTTTCATATCTTTAGCACTAGTATTTGCTCCCATAAAAGCTTTCCCTAAATCAGCTGTTTTTTGTGCGAATTTTTGACCTAATTTTAATAATGACATAAAACCTTTAACCATAAGGGATATTATTGCTACAGGATCTTTTATAAATCCTATAAAACTTTTACCTAATGATCCTATAGCTGCTCCTAATACTTTAAATTTACCAGTTAAACCTGATGAATTTTTAGCCACATCTAAAGCTGCTGCATTTGCATTATCTAGGGCATCGCTTATACTTCCTAATCCTAGCTTACCTGCTAAAGTTTTAAGACCACCTAAAGCAGCTCCGGTAAGACCCATCTGTTTAGTAATTTTAGCAGATAAATCTACTTGTTCTTGTAAACCAGCTTCAAATTCTTCATTATAACTTTGAACTTTATCTAATTCATTATTTAATGCTTTTTTTTGCTTTAACTCACCCTTACCTAACATAGCAATTTGGTAGTTTATAGCCTTAATTTTAGCTTGTCTTTGTTGGATAAGTTTTGTAGCATCAGCTTGTTTAAAAGCTCCTTCTGCTGCTTTAGTATTAGCATTTGCTAAATCTTTTGATACTTTAGCTAGTGAATTTAATGATCCTGTAATATCTTTAGCAACAGATTTAGCAACAGTATCAGTTGATGATAATGCTTCTTGAAATATAGATCCTACTTTATCGGCAATATTTCTTAAAGCATCTTCAACAACACCCGCTGTTTCCTTTGCACCTTGTTCTGCATCTATTTGAGCTTTACTCTTTTTGGCCATGGAGGTATTTTATTATAAATATTGAAAAATATTATTTTCTCGATGCTTTAGCAACATATGAAGGAGGTGATACTGTTCTTTTAGAAGGTATTTTAGATTTGTTAGGATTAGCTAAATCTATATCATTATTACTTTTAGGATTATTAGCTTCTGATTGTTCTCTATTGAATTCTGCTATCTTTTTAAAAGTAAAATTACGAAGCCACATAGGCATATTATATATAGTATCCCAATCATAACCTCCTTTACCATTAAATACTATATCATGAATTTGAGAAAATAAATTACTTCTATAATTTAGTGCTTCACTCGGCGTCAGGGAAAAAAAAATTTAAAGAAATTGGTACATCTATTTCTTCAAGCTCATCAAACTCATTAGTAATTTGAGTTTTTAATTCTATATCGGGTTGGATTTTTATTATATGATCTCTAAGTGCTTTTGCATCTCGAGCTAAAAGATAAGTATCAACAAAATCTCTAACAGTTTTACCAGATGAATCACCTTCTACAGAAGTTATTAAATACTTCATTCTTGTAGAAATTTCAGGAGATGTTCCTTTATTTATTTTTTGAATACCTTTAATTTCTGCTTCTATTTCTTTATCTAAACCGTCAGTTAATAATCTATATGTTAATTTTGTTCCTGAATGGGGTAGTGTCCAATCAAATTCATTTTTACCTCCAGTAAATAGTTTTTCGTCTATTTTTTTATTTTCTAATAAACTTAAATCTACTGTATGTGCTTGACCATTGTATCTTATTTGATAATCTTTACCATACCCTAAAATACGAGATGCTATTAATATTGCATTTTTATCTCCAATAAATAAATCTTTTAATTTTACATCGGTAATAATTAAAGATTGTAATAATTTATCTAATACAATACCTTTAGCTATATAATTTTGATTAGTTAATATATCTTCTTCTCTAGCAGTCATATATTTCATTTCAATCTTACCAGATTTTAATGGGTGACCTTCAGGATATAATAAACCTTTTGATGGTAATTCTACTTCTTCTGTTGGGAACTTAAATTTATTTTCAGACATAATTTTTATTTGTTAATAACTTTGTTTTATTATACATATACAATATACAAAAAAGCTTGACGAACGCCAAGCTTAAATGTAAAATATTTAATTTTTTTTAGAAATTTAATACACAATAATCCATTCCAATTGTTAGTGAAATATTCATTACAGTAGTATCATCATCCCAATTCATATCTCCAAATGAAGCATCTTTAATAAATGCACCTTTAATAATCCATTCAGAAACTACATCTCCTACAGGACCTAATACATCAATTGTAAGATCTTTTTTATAAAAATCAGAATAACCATCTCTACCAGTAACTGATTCATGATGCAATCTTGTCCACTCCATTACTGCTTGTGCTCCTGAAGGTGTAATCGGATCGAATAATTCCATTGTTAAATCATTCCATTTTAATTTTCCTTTTACTTTTCTATAGGTGTTTATATGATTTAATACTATTTCATCCTGCGCGAACCCCATGCCTGTAACTCCTTTAATTATATACGATGGTATACCGTCTACATACAGTATAAATCTATTGGCTACCTTTGGTTCAAAAGCTGTGAAAAATATTTCGTTTGGGTCTAATACTGCCATTTTTGTTTTATTTTATTTTATTATAAATATTATTACTTTATATTTTTACGCTGGAAAAGTTGCTCCTGTTGGTAAAATGTTGAAATCTAGGTAAATAAATTCTGCTGTTTTAGTTGGTTGTAAATAAACTGCACCTATTAGTTGATTTCTATCAATTACATCTGGTGTGTTATTTGTATTATCCATAACAACTTTAAAAGCATATAAACCTTGTCTTTGTTGTACTGATTCTAAGTATGGGTTAACTTGGCTTAAGAATGTATTTCTTGTAGCAGCAGTATTTTGTTCAAATACTAAAGTATCAGCGATCTGTGAAATGTAGTTTTTAAGTGTTATTAACAATCTTCTTACATTTACTCTATCTAAAGCTGATGCTTTTGTTTGAAGTGTTTTTTGTCCAAATACTACAATTCCAGTTCCTGGGAATGTTGCAATTGGATTAACTTTTGCTGTATATAAAGTATCTCTATTTGCATTAGTTAATTTTCTTTCTGCTTGTCTAACTGATCCTAACCCACCTCTATTAATACCTGCTGGTGCAAACCAAGGCTCACCTGCTCTATCATTATAAGCATAAACTCCTGGTATTAATGTTGAAGCTGGTACCCAAACTAATTGTCTTGAATCTGGGTCAGTAACCATTAACCAAGGCCAATAAGTAGCTACATATGATGAATCTACTGATGCTGCTGTTGATCCAACTTGTGTTAAGGATGAATTATAATTTGCTAAATCACCTACAAATATTGCATCACCTCTATTTTCGCAATTTGATTGGATTGTTGTCCAACCTGCTCCAGTAGTACCATTATCTAATATTAATCCTGGTGCTGTAATTACGTTATATCTATATTCATCTCTATTTGCTAATAATCTAATAGCATCATCATAATCAGCTCCTACTAAACCTTGTTGGTTTATATTATCAATTTCAGAATAAAAATTATGTGGTTTTAATGGCACGGATACAGTTCCTCCTGTTCCATTACCAACAGCAGAACCAAATGATCCTGATTGAGCAAATGGTAAAGATGCTGTAAATTGAGATTTTGCATTTCCATCATTATCTAAATAATTTGGAGTTTGTTTATCTACTTTACTAACTCTAACAAATCTTGAAGCATTTGGAAATGAACCTGATGTTTGTAAATAAACATCTGATGAGCCAGCACCCCTTAATGAATCTGTTTGATCACCAATTACTCTTGAGATATAATTTGATGCTAAAGGATCTAATGATAAATTAGGATAAGTTTCAATTACTGCTTTTGAAGAATTAGTATCATTACCTTGTCTAATTAGTAATCCAAATGTTCCTGATGAAGTATTTGGTGTTGTAATTTCCCATCTATAATTATCAGCTGATCCTGATCCTAAAGTTCCATTATTTCCACTAGGTAAACTTGCGTCACCATATCCACTGTTATAAATTGCACCATCTCCAATTGTTTCTAATTTAAAGGCTTCAAAATTAGGTATATCACTAGCTTTTAAAGTTAAAGATAAAGCTGTTTGTGGAAAACCCATATTAGCAGCACCTACTGTTATTACATCACCTACAGCATAGCCTTCTGATTGTACCCCACTTGAAAGTCCTGTTGTTTCAATAAATAATGAAGTTCCAACTCCTAATGTTAATGTAAGAACACCTGTACCTGCACTACCACCTCCAATTGCTGTATTTAAAGTAGCTGCATCCCAAATAAATGTATCACCTTGTGAATACCCTGAACCTGTTGTGGTTGCTGTTAAAGCAGTTATTGAAGCTGCTCCTGCACCACCACCAAAAGTTAATTCAAATTGAGCTCCTGTTCCTGTATTTACTCCACCTGAAGGGGCAACTACTGTAGCAACCATATCATCAAAATCTGAAACTGTATTTACTGCTTGAGTAGGAGATGCTTGAAAATAATCAAATGAACCTGATAATTTACCTGCTGAATTGTCTGTTGTAACAGTTAATGTTAAACCTGTACCCGAACCTCCTGTTGGAGTTACTAAACCTGAAAATGCAACTCCTCCATTACCTGTATTTGGAGTCATAGACCCAAATAAATTAGTACCATTAAGTATAGTACCTGTTTCTTCTGTACTTTGAATTCTTGATGAAGTTGCAGGTGTTATAGATGCTGAAGCTACTCTAGTTACTAGTAAAGTTGCACCACCATTTTGAAAGTAATTATAAGCAGAAATTGATGTAAAATAAGTATACTGATTAGATCCACTTATGAATGTACTACCATAACTAGCTAAATACTCTGAATAACTAGTTATTAATGTAGGAACCTCATTTTGACCCTTTACTGTAGGACCAATGATTGCAGCTCCTGCTTGTATAGGACCTGCTGTTATTTGTGACTGGTCGTTTTCTCTTGCTAAAACACCCGGTGATATTAATACTTCTGCCATTTTTGTTTTGTTTTATTTTATTATAAATATTATATTTTTTCTTAAAAACTATTCTATTGGGGTAAATTCATTAGTTTCTAAAGAAATATTTCCTTTGCCATATCTCTCTTCCAATTGTAAAGCTATTCTTTTTTCTTCTTCTTGAATTTTTATTAATTCCACCCCTAATTCTTCTTTTCTTTTATTAAGATTCATAATTCCAATTTCAATTTCTCCTACTTGTCCAACTAAAATT
>Ga0209337_1002695_pt1 | contig 12730 bp, 23 predicted proteins | sample LinPmetageLP53_FD_184044 | JGI IMG/M metagenome (GOLD analysis project Ga0209337, IMG submission 184044) | Marine viral communities from the Pacific Ocean - LP-53 (SPAdes) (version 2) | ecosystem: Environmental > Aquatic > Marine > Oceanic | place: Pacific Ocean | collected 2010-02-08 | reverse complement strand
ACATTACCAGTTGGAGCAATCGGCTGGAACATGGCAGGACAACCGATAGATTTCAATGGAATGGTTGTAGCAACAACAGGCGAAAAGTTAATGAATACGGCATTGAGTAGGATTCTATAATGGCAACACATTACTGCGCTCATGCTGACATTTCTGCTTTCTTGCAAGTTGATACATTTGCAGATGGGGGTTCGGCAACGACACCTACACAAGCTCAAGTTGAAACATTTATTAACATGGCAGAAGAACGTGTTGACCAACTGACAGACCACGCATGGCACACTAGCAGAGCTAAAAGTATAACAGAAGAAAGAGTAAGAATTCAAAAAGTAAGGTCTAATGTAGTTAACTCAAGAGGGCGAATACAATTAGAACATTTTCCAATACTTGCGTTTTCACAACACGCAACTCCTACTTTATCACAAACTAATGGTAACGTTAAGTTATGGGATGGCAGTAAATATTTAGATTATTTAGATTCGGATGAAAGTAAAGCAATGGGCAGTTCAGTAACTGATGTTGTAAGCAAAGATATGTGGGCCGACAATGAGAGAGGATTAATATACATAAACAATTATTCGACCTTTAATATGGTAAATAGTAGTCCAGCAGGAGTTGACGGATATGTTAGTTACAAGTATGCAACAGCATCTACTCCTGACGATATAAAAATAGCAACTATTTATTTAACATCAGCAATGATTGCAATGAATGATGATTTAAATTTAATGCAAGAAGGTGATGATTCTATGGACAATGCGACAAGGTCTCAGAAGTTTGAAGATATGGGAATGAAAATATTAGTAGACAATAAACGAACAGGTCGTAAATTGTCAATGGCTACTGGAATAGGTGGCTTTGGAACTGGGAGGGTTACAGCAGATTACTAATGGCTGTAACGTATGCAACCGTCAATGACCCTGTGTCTACAGTAGTATCTGTATTATCAAGTAACTGGGCACAAGTAGCATCTAGTGTTGATTCAACAACACCTTTGATAGATGAATCTTGGGACATGGGTAAAAAGAATTTAAAGAATGGAGATTTAATTCGCTGTTATGAAGTAGCAGCTAATCACGACTTTTTAGGTATAGGAGATGGAATAGACAAAGGAACTGCAAGAGTTTCTATTGATATATCCACAGCGGTAAGTAGGTCAAGACTTAGAAAACTATACTCTGGAGTTGTAAGTATTATTAGAAGTGCTAGAGCAGGAAATTCCTCTACTGCTCTACACGCAAACTATGCAGATGTTAAACTGCTTTCAAGGGTAGACCAGTCTGATAAAAACAGACGATGGTACCGTTACGTTCTCGATTGTGAAATCACAAGTTACGAGGCGGTGGTATAATGGTAAAACTAACACAGAATATAGAAGCAGCTTTTCAAGCTGAGAGGACAGCAGGAGCTGGTGATTCATATGGAGACCCTACTCCAGATTCAGCTCTAGTACATTTAGGACTATTGGATACTTTTGACCCAAGGTCAGTAGAAATGAATATAACTCCTGTAGCATCCATAGGACAATCTACAGAGAGCTTTCATGCAGGCGGACCAATTGCAGTCAATGTACCAATTAAAGTAGCTGCACAAGGTACTAACACAGGTTGGCAAGAGTTAATTGGAAGAGCAATAGGTGGAGCAACAGGTACAGGAATTAGTGCACCTACTCCGCATTGTTTAAGTAATACAATAGACAGTATGTCATTATTAGTAAGAGATAATTCAAACAATCAATATACTTTAGCAACAGGCGTAGTTCCTAATGAAGTTACATTAGAAGCAGATTATACAACTGGCGGATACATTACAGTAGATGCAGCTTGTACTGCTTTTTTTACAGAAGATAGTGATAATGCTAACTTTACAGAATCAGATGAATTTTTAAACGACAACTTTTCATCATCTACTTTTCCAGCAGCACCAACGCCAGACCCATTACTTCCAACAGATTTATCTGTTACAGTAGGACTTGCAGCGGCAACTAACAAATTAGTTGTAGATGGTCCAGCAGCAAGTTACATTGAAGTAGGTGAAAAATACATGAGAGTTTACTCAGCAGAAGATACATTATCGGATGCTCATTCAGATGGAGTAATTGAATTGGCATCTGGAACAAACACACAAAATACTACAGAAGGTGTAAAAGATATAATTCATGCAGCTTCAGGATTTACTTGTACAAAAGGTGGCAGCACAGTAGATTCTGTTGATTTATTAAAAGGAATATATAATGTAGAAAATGCATCTTCTGAAATATTTGCAGTAGATAATATGACTACTACTTTAGATAATCTTAAGACAGTTAAGTTAATGATTAAAAATAACAACATTCCAATAGTTGGTAAAACAACTAGGAACTCAGTTACAAAATGGTTAACTAATAATTCAATAAGCAGAGGATTGGCTGATGTAACATTAGAAATATCAATGACTGCTGAGAATGAAACATTCTATGACAAATATGTATTGGGAGCAACTATACCATTAATTAGGTTAGACTTCGGTGCATCTTACGGTTCAATCGCTTTAACTAACGGAACGATAACAGCTTTCTCTAGGCCAATGTCTGGAGCAGGTGAGATAGTAGATACAATGACTATCAAGTTTCGAGGAGCAGGCGATTACAAGAACTATAGTGCATTTGCAATATCGGCAGATTGGACACTTAACACAACTTAGGTAGGTTAAATGGTAAAAGTCAAAGGTCAAATCGACACGCCCCTAATTGACATGAGTCATATCCGAGAGGAGTATTGGCAGCGTAAAGAAGTATATTTGCCATCAGTAGCTAAGTTTATGCCTAAGAAGAAGGTGTGGTTTGGTCTTAGAGAAGTAGAGCAGAAACCTATGATTGTTTTACGCAGATTGTCTGAAGAAGAGTGGCGTTCAATAAATGAGAGGTTTTGGAAGACTAAAGAAAACATGGCTAAAGATTTACCAATGCTTCGTAAGTTGTATGATAAAAATGCAAAAGGTCTTACATTAAGTGCTAAAGAGATGCGAGTGTTAAACAGCGCTCAAAACAAATCAATGCCAATATATGTTGCAATGTTAGAGCTTATGATTGAAGAGCCTAAGATGAATTACAAGGATGTTACATTATTAGTAGATGCTTTAGATGATTATGACCGTGAAACATTGATATCTTATGTAAATACATTAACTTCAGAAAAGGCATCTATAGCTCAAAAGATAAATCAAGAAAGAATAGAAGAACTTAATCAGATGCAAAGTCAAGTATCTGCGGAGTTAGGAGTATAATGGTAGTAGTACAAGAATTAGGAATATTATTAGAAGCAGACCCAACTGGATTAGAAGAAGGATTGGATAGAGCTAATCAAAAAACAAAAGAGTTTGAAGATAATCAAGCGGCAGCAAGTTTGGCTATGATGGAACAAATTGCTAAACAAGAAGCTTTAGTAAGTAGTTTAAATCAAATAGCAGGTGGTTATGCAAAGACAGTTGCAGCAAGTCAAGAGTTAGGTTTTATAAATGAAGACCAAGCAAAATCATTAAACAAAGTTAGGTTTGGATTTGAAATGATAGCAGGTCCTATGGAAGTGTTTGTAGCAATACAAAAATTAAGTACAGTAGTTTCACTTGCAGATGTAAAAGCTAAAATCATGGAATCTAGTGCAGTAACAATGGCAGCTTCAGCACATATAAAACTTAATGCAGCAATAGCAGCAAATCCAATTACGTTTATTATTATTGCTGTAGTGTTATTAGTAGTTGCATTAATTGCTTTAGAGGCTAAGTTTGGTATAGTTACTAAGGCAGTAGAAGGATTAAAAGATGCATTCCAAGCTTACTTAGACATATTAGAAAAAGTTTTTAATTCAATAAAAGGTGTAACTTCGTCAGCGGCAGAGCTAGGTGATGCTTTATCGTTTGGTCCTATTAGTGGTGTAATGAATGTATTGGGAGGTAGATAATGACAACAATATCAACTTATTATTTTGGTTATGTAGATAGTGGAAGTGGTGGCAATGACAATTTTTTTGGCGCAGACGTAGAATTAGATAGTGAGTCAGGCTCTACAAAAATGGCAGTTCTTCAGTTTGCTATTCCTACTAGAGAAAGTTTAGCATTGCCAGCTAAATCATACATTTCTACAATAACTATTGGAGTTACCGTTGCTAGCACAGGAGATACTATTAAAATTTACAAAGTTAAAAGTTCTATTGCAGATTTAATTAATTTTAGAAAAATGACTTTTCTAAGTTATAATCAAGAAGGGCAAGATGCAAGCAATAAGAAATGGGACCCAAGTAATTGGCAACAAGGACATTTAGCCGTTGATAGTTCAAAAGGGATTATTACAGAAGGCAATATGTTAGATTCTGTAGCTGCAAATTCAACTGCGGTAAAAACGTTATCATTGTCAGCTCAAGATTTAGATGAAGCAGGTTATACTTGGGGTTCAAAAGTAACTCTTGCTTTATATTGTAGCGGAACAAGTGCAATAACATTAACACAAAATAATGTAGCTATAACTTTAAATGATGCATTAAACAAACCTGACGCAGCTACTATGACTTTAGCAGCTAACGCTAATGGAACTACTGGAGATTTTACAGTAGGTTTTCCAAATGATTCGACTATTAATGGATTTTACATTGACATGGCTACAAGTGCAGATTTATCTGCAACAGGTTCGCCAGATTATTCAGCTCCTTCTTATAAAAATCCAGTAGTAAATAGTAGTGCTTTTTCAGGAACGTTTACTCAAGGTGTTAATCAATTTGTTAGAGTTTTTACAGTTAATGCAAATAACACAGGAACTAGTGCTACAGCTGGTGATGAACTCATTATGTTTAGACCTAAGATTAAAACAAGCACTGGTGCTTTACTTTATACAGATTCAGCGTTATCTTCAGCTTTAGGTTCAGCTACTGAGAATTTAACAATAGGACAAAAGGTATATCTTAAAATTATTACAGATGCAGTTTCAACACCTACAGGAAACAAATTTACTAAAATCCGAGTTAATTGGGATTCAAGTGTAAGTGATACTGATGATGATTATGCAGTTTATGAAATGAAAGATTTAACGCCAGTCTTAAACAATGGTTCTAATACAATTGTTAGTTATGTATATTCTACTGGTGGAGCTAAAGTTGTAAAAGTACAAATTGAAGATGAAAATGGATTTAGGTCTGACACTCAAGCAGTGGATAGCCATCAACCTAACATTAAGTTTGGATTTCCAACTGCTGTAATTTCACCATCTACTACAAAAGTAACGCAAGCAAAGTATGGTGATAGAACTACAGCACTTACTTTGTCAGGTGCGCATTCAAGAACTTCTGGAGCTGACATTACTGTAGAACAATACCTTTGGGGTTATGTCCCTGAAAGTACATCTAATACAATAGTTACAGCTAACGCTTTAGAAAATGACAATAGTGTATTTGATGATGGTAGCAAACGAGTTAAGATTGGTTCTTTAACTTCTCAAGATGATGTTGAAGATTCAACGTTTAAAATATTTGGATTAGCTAGTTACAAGAGTGATGGAGATAGTGTTTCAGATACTAACGCTCTTTTTGACCATTACGCTTTTACATCTGCTACAGCTGCACCAAGTACTTACGACGCAGATGCACGACCTAATATTGGTTCAGTAGCAGTAGATTCTGGTGGAGATGAAATATTTTTTAAAGAAATAGAATGCGTAGTGTGTGTTCAAAAAGATAGTTTAGAAAATGGTGGCATTTATGATTGTAAAAGATATATTTTAGTTGCTAACGAGGCAGACACTGGAGGTGCAGGTAATACTATGATTAACAAGGATTTATTCTTTGATAGTAATGTTCCAGCTTCTATTGTAGATTCTGGGTCGAACGTTAATGAAACATTAGATGCAACTGATGAAGTAATTACAATTACAGGTTCTGGCGTTATACCTAGTGATATTATTAAAGTAGATAATGAATTAATGTTTGTTGAAGCTTTAACAGGCGCAGATATTTTAGTTGAACGAGGATATAACAATACTACAGGAGCAGCTCATGCAAGCGGTACAGATATTTACGTTTACAGATTTGCTAATAGATATAAGTGGGGAGGTCATGCAATGATACGAGGTGCATCTTCAGGTTACATTGACTTTGATGATGCAGGAAAAATAGTAGTTCAAGACCTTGCGGCAACACATAGTTCAGGAATACATGACTGTTGGTTTGAAAACAATTTTTACATTGGTGATGTAATTAAAGTAGGTAATGACAATGGAGATAATGGAACTTATGCTTCTCCTAAATATTATAAATTAAAATCATTCTTAAGAGATTCTGATAACAATGGCGTTGAAGATGGTAATTTATACAATGTTGCATTAATAGAAACTGACGCTAATAATTTAACAGAAGAAGAACAAACATACATTTCTACTTCTATTACAACAACTGATGCTAATGAATCTCCTACTATTATTCGTTATGATACAGCTAAGAAATCTACAATTACTTGTGCGGTGTACAATACAGCAGATGCTCAAGACGAAACTACATTTTATCATGCAGTAGTTGACAGTACAAGTACAAGATTTAATGCTACAGATAAAGGAAGTACTAGCAGTGATTTTAATTTTCAATTTAATTGGTCTGAAGCAAACACGACTGTAATTACAACTGCTCCTAAAACTCTTAATCTTGACACTTTAGCTGACGCAAGTAATATTGCAATAGAGAAAGTAAACATAACTAGAAGCGGTGGTATATCTACACAGATGCCATTAGGAATTAGACGCTATCCAGTTGGCGTAACTCGAACTAAGTTAGGTGTTCCTAAAGTTACAGTACAAGCTAAAGCATTAGACCAGACAGGATATCGAGCTTTGTTTAGTTTAGTTGAAGGTAACAGATACGATTACGTTTTCTTAGATAGTAAAAAACTAGACTCACCAACTGCATCTTATAGAACATTGCGAATGCGATTAGAATCAGGTAATCTTACAAAAGATACTGTAGACCCTAATGTGTATTTAGCAAATCTAAACTTTGTAATACTTGGTGAGGATGTTAGTTAATGCCAATACCTGAGTCTGTAAATTTAGCAGAACAAATAGATATTACAGCTACAATAGATGGTGGCCAAGTATTAACAATTAGTAAAGTATTATACAAAGCAGCAGTTAATGAACCTCGTTCAGTTACAATTCAAGTATCAGATAAAGAATCATTACTAAAATGTAGATTAGGTTCTATTTTAAAAATAGAAGTCGGAAGAGGTGGAGGCATTTACAATTTAAACTTTGAAGGAATTATTAAAGTTATTAAACCTAGTAATCAAACACATACAATTGTAGCAATGGATAGAATAACTTCTTTAGCTACTTCTGAATATGTTAACTACATTGAATCTGAAGTTATAGGGCAAGACCTTTATTTTTTAATTAAAGATGCAGCAGATTATAGAGATGTTAATGTTACGAATACATTATTAGGTTCAACAATTAAAGCAACTAAAGCAATGGCACTTACAGGATTACAAAGACGAAAAGAGTTTATTGATAAATGTATAGAATACTTAGTAGTTTCATTTGATGATGAGTTCCATAGTAATACTGATTTTGTAAGATATAGATATGCAATACGCTCAGGCAATAACTTTGAAATATACTTATCAGATTTTAAACACAATGGAGCGCAACCTGTTTTAACAATATCTGAAGATGATGCTAACATTACAGGTCAAGGAATAGTCGCTCAAATAGATACTACTAGATTATACAATTCAGTAACTGCTCAAAGCAAAGGAGATAGTAATCTTTTTAAAACAGTAAGTAATGAAAATAGCATTAAACAATACGGACCTAGTTCTACTTTAATTACATTAGATACTACAAATCGAGGCATCTTAGAAAACATAGCTTACGAAACACTACAAGCATTTTCTACACCTACAGTTAGTTATGCAATAACTATGCATAATGCAGAATGGCTAGGATTAGGCGATTTAGTGCAGTTAGACGTTCCTATGTTAGAAAAGGATGTAATCCTACCAGTAGTGGCTTACGAGACTGAAATAGGCGATACGTTGGTAACTAAGTTAACGTTGGGTGAACCAGAGTTAAATCTAAAAGATTTTGTAAGACAGTTGCAGTTGTAATTATATATGCTTTCGGGATTCTAGACTAGGCTAGGATTTTAACTGCTAAGCACAGACTATATGCTAAAAGCTTATATATCCCTTGTAAACTAATATAGTATGAGACAAATGAACTCACCAATAAACAGAACCGAAATAATCAAGCAAGCAAAAAATGTCGAGATGACAACAAAAGACTTTATGTCAACAAGCTATTACGTTTTTGAAGACAGAAAACAGAATGGAAACATTCCTGCAAAATCTGGTCAAGTTTTCAAGAACAGAATGGGTTCAATGAACGCAACCAAAGTTGCACAAGAAATCAGCTATTTAGAAGACAGTTTTACTTTTGTAAAGTCAGGAAAGACTGGAAAAATAATAGCAATATACTTGGATGGAGAGGAGATAGAATAAATGGCTGAATATCCAACTATAATGGTTCTTGATTTAGCACTTTATATTAAGGAAAGAATCGAAATTTTAGATAGTAATAATCTAAAAGGTTCACCAGCTGCTAAAAAAGAAATAGAGTTAATGGCAAAAATATTTCCGCAAATTACAGAATGTGTGGATTATATTAAAGAAATTGAAAAACGTAAAGACCAAAAAACATGGTTAAATATAAAGGAGCAATAAATGCCTAGAATTGAATTGTGTGATAAATGTTACAAGCATGGTAATGAAAGGAAGTCAATAGGCAATGTAGCAGTTTTAATTAAGGTAGCTCAGGAAGCTAAGAAGTATCATAAGATAGGTCATCTATGCAGTAACTGTTACTTGGCAGTAGAAGATATAATTACATCATTAACGTACAAGGTGGACTAATGGATACAATCTTAGTAGACAGAAGGAAGTATCTGTTAATGTGTGTAGAGATTCTTAAGAACCATTCACATCATGATTTACAAATATATGTAGAGTCTGAGATATTTAGATTGTCTGAAGGAGTTGAAGAATGAACTGTAATAAATGTGGAGCTAAATTAAAAGCAGAAGTAATTTCAGCAGATAATTATGATTGCTGTATTATACAATGTTCAGGATGTCATACGATTGTAGATAAGACTTGGAAAAAGAAATCACAGGAGGAAAAAGATGGAAACTGAAGGATACACTGTTAAGATGGGAATCACAGTTGCTGGTTCTCAACAGTACGAATCTATTCGTGTAGATGTAAGTGAAACGGTTACCTTGGATGCTAGAGAAAAAATAGATGACAAGATTCAAGATTACAGTTTTAGACAATTACGAAAGAGTGTTAAACTAAAAGTATTAGAAGCAGTAGCAGATGCTAAAGAAGCTGCTGCACTTAGTAGAGGTAAGCAATGAGTATTTACGAATACGATGAAGAAGGTTGTGTGGCTTGTGGCAAACAATTAACTGAAGGTTGCTGTAAAGAATGTGGAGAATGCTATGAGTGAAGAATACAAACCTTACAGTTGTGATACTTGTGGAAACATAGGTCTTAAACAATTATGCAAAGAGCATGGTAAATTTCATGGACATGGTTTAGTACATCTAGATAAAGTAGATTTAGAAAGTGACAGATTAGCATACTGGCTTTGTGATTACTGCTCGGAGAAACATCAATGAGTGAAGGAGACCATTGGAGATGCAAAGGTTGTGGATACATAATGTCTACTAGAGAATATGAATACACTGGTGGTTTTTGCAGGGAGTGTAGGAATGAGTAGTGTTAAAGATGCTTGGGTTGTTTTACTAAACGAACTAATAGTTCATGCAGGAAACTTTGGTGCTAACAACGTTATGGAATACAAAGACAAAGAGTTAGAAGCATTTGAAACTGGTTTAGGAATGATGATTATATATATGAAAAATATGATGAAAGATATATTAGAGGAAAAGAAAGATGAATAGTTTTCTTGCTTTTATTTTAATTATAGTTTCTTTTGTTGTAGGATTTTGGATAGGCGTTCATTGGTTAAAGGAGAGAATTAAACATGGACTACGATAAGATAATAGCTAAATGGGAAAAATATATAGCTAAAACTAAAAAAGAAATGGAGGAAGAAGACTAACCTTTTTTTCTTATATAACATATATAAGATATTATATATTATATATAACAAATAATTATTTAAGGGGTTATAGTATCCGAAGTTTCCAGAGGTTGAAAAATGGGTAGAAAAAGAAAGAACATAAACGAAGTTAGAATCGTCAGAGGAATCTCAGTATCTCCTCAGTTTTGGGAACGATTTAAAGGTTGGTGCAGAGGAAGGTCAATGTCAGAGATGTTGGAAATGGCTGCACTTAGAATCATGGATGAAAAGAATGATGTATTATCTTTAACGTTACAAACTGAAGAACTTAGAACTAAGATATCTACTAAGAGATTTGAATATAAGAAGATACAAGCTGAGTTAGAAAACGAAGAACATAACTTAGCAATACTTGAAGAAAGGTTATCTGAAATGAAGATGTCTGATAAAGCAATAGCTGTTCAAGCGGCTACAGATAGAGAGTGGATGTTGATTTACAAAGAAGATAAGTTTGGTTCACTTAAACGTAGTTTTGGTAGATGGATAGAAGAAGGAGAGAACTGTGCTAAACTAATGCCTTCTATTGAAACAGTTAAGAAAAGAACCAGTTACTTAGACAATATGAACAATACAGAAACACAAATGGCTTGGATTGCATTGAAGTATCCAGAAGAAGATTGGGAGTTCTGGTTAAAAGAAAGGAGAGTTATATAACCCCTTATCGGATAGATTAATATGGCATACAAGAACAGACCGTACCAGTATTTGCTAACATTCCCCAAAGGAACAAAGAACAGTTGGGATGAGTTTAGTAAGATAGCTGAACAACAAGGTAGACCAGTATCAGAGCTTGCTAGACAAGTTATCAAATCTTATGTTAAAGAAAACAAGTCTAAATAATGGCCGTTAAACCAATAGATTTATTTGAAGTTAAAAAGCTAGTTGAAAAAGCTTGGGAGCAGGTCTATCAAAGAATTGATGAAATTAGAGACCTTGAAAAAAATCTCGCTAAATTAATTAAAGAGGATTAATGCCTCGTTACGATGATTTAATAAAAGAAGAAGCTAGGACATTGTATCTACAAGGATTAGGATACAAAACAATTGCTAACAAATTAAAAGAACAACATGAGAATGGACTTACTCATACTACAGTTAAAAGATGGGCTGACAAAGAAGATTGGAAAGAAATATTAGAAAAGCAAAGAAAGGCTATACGTTCCGAAACGAACAGTTACGCAACCCGTTCTAATATAAAGAACATTAAGACCCTACAAGCAATACGGTCTAAGTTTATAGTACAGTTAGAAACTAGTTCATCTGAGATACGACCTTATGAGATAGTTGGTGTGATTAAAGAATTACAAAGACTTGAAGGTGCATTAGATATACAGAATGTACTAATAGAAGAGATAGCAGAGTTGATGCCTGAAGCAATGAAGAAGGCAGGAGTATCACAAGAAAAGATTAATCTTGTAATTAGACATTGGGTTGAAATGGTTAAAGAGATGGAATGATGTTTAGGATTTGCGATAGTGAAACAGGCAAAGTAATATTTGAAACAGACAACATTCAAGAGTTATCAGATTACTTGTATGACCAAGACCCTAAGTATCTTACAGTTAGTGTAAATGAGGAACACGTTAAAAAATGGCGGAAATCGAAGGTATAGAACAGTTTACTCAACACTTACTTTCTAAAGGATTGTTAGAGCAAGATTTAGAGTTCATAGATTTTGCTAATAATGTACTAGGAGATTTCATGCGTCAAGAGCCTAGTGACTTTGTTCCATTAGGTGATATGCATAATTTATGGTACGAGGCAATTAACACTGACAAAAACTATATAGGAATAATGTGTGCAAGAGGACATTTGAAGACTACGTTTACTTTGACATACTGTGCATATATGATGCATAAGTATCCTAACTATAGGGCATTGTATGTATCGGCAACATTGGACCAAGCAATTGATAAATTAGAACAGTTTGAAGAATTGTGTAGACGCTCTTGGAGATTAAATCCTTTTGTTAAAGGTAAAGAAGATGGAGGTTCTTGGAAGAAGAGTGAGAAGTTCTTTAACAATGGGAGTAGAATTAGGGCTGCATCTACTAGCAAATCGTTAGAAGGGCCTCACGTTCATTTAATAATTTTAGATGATATATTAGAAGAGTTTCCTAGATTGACAGATGATAGAGTTATTCATTATATCAAGAGAGTTGTAATGCCTATGCGATTACCATCAGGTAAGATATTACTTATTGGTACACAGAAGAGAATAGGAGATGCAACAGACTGGGTAAGGCAAAGCACAGACTGGGCACACGTTTGGCATCCTGCTTTAACAAAAGAGGGAACTCCTAGATGGCCTGAGTATTGGACAATAGATAGATTAGAAGCAGAAAGGCATTCGATGGGAACTAGAGCGTTTGAATCTGAATACTTGTTAAATCCTTTAGACCCAGAAACTGCTGTGATTCCTTGGGCTGTAATTGAACCTTGTTTAGATACTTCAATAGGATTTGGTAATCCTTTGGATAATACCGATATTGTTATTGGAGTTGATTTAGCAGTAGGATTAGATACGGCAAATGATGAGACCGCTTACAGTGTAGTCTCTTATGATAGAGATACTA
>Ga0209337_1002693_pt1 | contig 12732 bp, 13 predicted proteins | sample LinPmetageLP53_FD_184044 | JGI IMG/M metagenome (GOLD analysis project Ga0209337, IMG submission 184044) | Marine viral communities from the Pacific Ocean - LP-53 (SPAdes) (version 2) | ecosystem: Environmental > Aquatic > Marine > Oceanic | place: Pacific Ocean | collected 2010-02-08 | reverse complement strand
TCCATATTTGTGTGTCCAAAGTTTACCATCTTTGGTGTCATTTACCATGGGCATGCCCTTGATGTTCAAACTGGTGTTCAACAATATAGGACAGCCTGTTGCTTTCTTCCATGCTGTAAGAAGTGCATGAAACCCTTCGTTATCCGTCTTAGACACGGTTTGCACCCTACTCGTGCCATCATGATGCAATATAGCCGGACAGTCTTTACCATGCGTGTACACCGCTGTGTATTGCATATAAGGGGTACTTTTAACGCCTGTAGGCAGGTCAAAATAGTCGTGTACATCCTCTTCCAGTATGGCTGGAGCAAACGGTCTGAACTTCTGTCTTTGCTTGATTCCATTTACCAAATCCTTGATCTCCTCACCCCTCGGGTCTGCCAACAGTGATCTATTACCAAGTGCCCTTGGACCAAACTCCGCCCTACCACTTGCAACTCCCACCATTTTGTTCTCTGTTAATTCTTTTATGATTGCGTCCACGGGATACTCACCTTCTATGTTGTGTCCCAGGAATGGACTCTTCCAATTCAGATGCATTTTTTCCGAGGCCGCTATGCAACCCAGGCTTGATCCCGAATCTCCTGGGTTGGGTATTATCCATATGTTGTCAAACAATCCTAGATTGGCGAGTGTTCTGTTTGCGGCACAGTTCAACGCTACTCCTCCAGCGTATACCAAATTCCTACTGCCATACTTGGATGCCCTCAGGAAGAGGTCTGCAAGTATCTCTTCCGTGACTGCTTGTATGCTCGCGGCTATGTCCATGACATCTGCTTCTGGATGCCAGTCGCTCAATCCCCTGTGTAAATTCTTCTTCATTTTGAACGGTGACTGGTGCACGAAGTCCTCGTATATGTCTTCCTTGTACTTGGGCGTGCCATATGCGGCCATGCCCATCAGGATGTATTCTTCCTCTGCAGGTTTCAGTCCGCAACGATGTGTGAATGCAGAATACAGTATGCCCACCGAGTGTGGATAGTTGAGGGTCTCTTTCCTGTCAATCCAAACTTTGTCAGCGGTGGATATGGAAACGGTCTCCCATTCTCCTATCGCATCAACTGTCAGTATGGTCGCACACTCATCTTTGAATGGTGACGTGAAGTAACCTGCCGCGGCGTGTGAGTCATGGTGTTTGACATACTGATCAATCTTTATCCCAAAGTGATCCAGGTGCCATTGTGGCATTTCCGTGTAGCTTAATGCTGTTCCAAATTGTCCTGCGTAGAATTGTCTTGTTTTCTTCAACCAAGGTCTCTCATAGTAGACAACTTTGTCAAATGGACCATAAGTCATTGCTTCGTTTACTATTTTCCAATTCAGGAAGTGATCATTCTTGACTTTCGAATAACGTTCACTGTGTGCCGCCCATAGTATCTCCCTGCCATCCACCACACTCATGGATGCGTCGTGGTTCATGCAGTTGATGCCTAGTATTTTCATGCTTTTTCTTTTTGTTCTAACCAAATCATATCTCTTATTTCTTGTACTGTGAGATATGCCCACATCTCTGCGTCTTTTGATGTTACTCTAAAATTGTATTCAGCAGGTGCTTCAAACATTTTGTTTGTGTCTTCGAACCGACCTTCTTTAATTGTGTCCATCCATATGACATAATCTGCACCAAACTGTTCTCTTGTTTTTTCTGTAGGGCAAATAAAGTCCGCTACAACGATCCTGTTGTTACCAACGGCCCCTTCCGCCAATGACCGCATCCGTAAAGACTGTCTTCTCCTACCGTCTTCTGAGAAATCCCAATTATTGTCCTGTTTCCTAACTTCGTCTGCATTGAGCCAAACAGCATTCAATCTCGGTACTATCATCCTTGCCAGTGTTGTCTTACCCGATCCAGGTAATCCCATTATTAGTATTTTCATTTTATGTTGAACCAACCTTTTGCTCTGCCTTTCAACACTTCCCATTTCTCCAGTTCTATGTCGTATTCGAAGTTCTGTGTGGTCAGATTCACTTGCACTTCCTTGGCTCCGTTCTTCAAGTGGAACTTCCTGGCCATCTCTGTCAACGGCGACAGCGTTACCAACCTGTTTAAGTGACTTGAATCTTTGATCATCTTGTACACCTCATTGACCATGTGCTTTCCGCCACCTTTCTTTTTTGCCCATACCGTGTATGCTATCGCAATAGAACCTTGCACGCCTGCCCTGTGTACAGCCTGCATGGCGGCGTCCTTGCTCAAGGCATCCATCTCCTCCACGCTCTTTGGGATACCGTGTGTGAATGCAAAACACATCACCGCGGCGATGTCACCTTCCTCGTCTTTGATCCCGTATATCTTCCTGCCGTAGGCCTGTCTAAACTCCAGGCTTAACTCTGGTCGCACTGGATCTTCCGAGACATCTATGAATGGTAGCTCTACCAATTCAAACCTGGGTGCCTTTGCAAACACCTCCTTGATGCGTTTCTTTAACTGTTCCATATTACTTGTATATGAATGGGTCTTTCTTCTTAAGTTCTTTCAATCTCTTACGGTAAGCAAGTTCCTGCTTGACCTTGTTGATGATCTTCTTTATCCAAGTGAACATTATTTGTCTCCTATCAGTTTGTTAAAAGTTGGTAACATTAATTGTACAGCATCTTCATGTGCTTCGTCAAGTGGATGTGTGGTTCCTCTGGGATAATCATTTAAAAGTGCCCATTGGTTGAATCCCATCATGCGTTCTCCAAACGAGAACCACTTGGTAAGATCAATCTCGCCGTGCAGTGCATTCATGAATGGATCTTGGTCCTTGTGCTGTTTGAACTCATCGTAGAACAGGGTGTTGTCCGCCAGCGTGAACATGAATGGTATTTTCTTCTTCTCAAGTATGTTCTGCAACCAGATGATGCTCTTCCAACTGAGGTATGTCTCGTGGTACTGGTTGGCCGCATGCTTGTAGATAGCTTCAGCGAAAGGTTTCACTCCTGTCTCCGCGAATGTGTCCCTCCTGGTTCTCCATTGCTCCTGCTGTGGCTCTGACCCTGCCAGTGATCTGAACGCTTCCTCGTTGCCACTGTTGGTGTCCCAGGGTGATATGGTCGTCCAACGTGTGTCCTCTAGATCCTTGTGTCTGGGCATGGCCCAATCGTACCTCGAAAGGAAACTCCACATCACAACAACTGACTTGACGTCTGTGTTGTTGGCCACTGCATTGAACACACGTCTGGCTATGCCCGGATTGCCTGAGCCCGGATGTGCCGTACATATGTACTCGTCCGATGGAACAGTCTTCAATCCATGGGCCCATGATTTCTTGCTGGGTATTTTTCCTTGTTGGTCGTCACTCAGCTCATGTCCGAATGTGAAACTGCAACCGCCTGCTATAAATTTACTCATATATCCTCAATATGTTATTTAAAAGTGGAAACATGTCACCAAAATTTTCTTTCCTGTACTGATCTGTTTGTAGTATTCTTCTTTTTCTTTCTGCTCGTATCTCCGGGGAATCTCTGTCAGCGGCATTCATGAATCGTATGCTGGGCTGATAGTCTGTCAGCATACCATACCTGTCCATCACTATGTCTTTGACTTGTCTTGGTAGTGTCTGTATGTTGAAAACCTCTGGATCGAAGCAGGTGTTAACATAAAAAAATTTGGGTTGGAACTGTGCAACCCACAGTGCCATCTTGGCCCAGTTGAACACATTGAATATGCTCACCGTTGAACATATCTGGAAGTCCATGTTAGGGGTTTTCATTTCTTTAAACTTGATAAGGTTAGCATTCACTTCTCGCCATTTGGCAGGATGCCTCTGGTACTCGAAAGGTTCTCCCACGTCGTCTATGCTGAATGCTATCTCCACATGTTTGAAACAACTCCATAGGTCAAATATCTCCTGTGGTGGTAAATGTGTGCCGTTAGTGTTGTAGTGGATGTCTATGTTCTTGGCATATCCTTTCTCAACACAGTGCATCAGTATCTTGAAGTGGTCCTTGATCATGAACGGTTCTCCGCCTGTGAATTCAAAGTACTCCACGTATTTTAAATCTTCCTGCAACTCCTCAAAAAATTGTGGGTTCTTTTTAGGCCATCCGCCTTCTCGTAATTGTTTCCTTGCGAGAGGATTATCTCCACCCTTGGCTGTTTCATAATCTATCTCTTCCTGGGCCCATTTTGAGGAACTCCACGATCCACATATCCTACACTTGAGATTACACACGTTGCCTAGCTTAAAGTCAATGAATTTGATGGTTGGCTCGCTATTGGGTGTCCAGTCTGTGAGACTTTTCTTCATTTTGTATATGGAGTTCTGTCTTTTGGAAGTCTTGCCTGCGTCTTCTTCCTGCCAACAGCTCTGACATCCATTTGGTCTTTCTCCATTCTTGAACTGTGTTCTCAGGTTCGCCATGTATTCTGTCTGCTGTATTGAACTTAAACTTTGTTCATAAACTTTAACATCAGGCACACTGCCCTTGTACAGACAGCAAGGCGATGCCCCACCGTTCACGTCAACTTCCAGATGTGTCCACGGCAACGGACAGACATTTGATTTTATATACTTGTCCACCACTCTAATACCTCTAGATCTGTTGCTAATATCTTCTTAATGTCAGTTCCCCTACGCTTGTCGATCATTTCACACTGTCCTTTCCCGTCTCGCCAGCCCTGTTCACAAGTTTCCTTGTCGTATCTTTCATCGTTAGTTAGATGATTCATTAGATCGTTCAACCCTTCAAGGAACGCCATGTTAAAAACACTCTTCTTTTCATCTTTGTATTTTTCTTTGACTTTCATTACGATCTTATTAAGCAGTCTCCTCGGCAGAAATAACGGACTCATGTATGTGTCTGCAGAAAAACTAAAAACTTTTTTACAGAGTAAAGGTATTTTTAAATCCTTTTGTAACTCGTACATGTTTTCTAGATCAAACAACCCGGGTAAAGTTACAGTAAGGTCTAGTTGTAGTTGTCTAGGATGTTTTACCCATTTCCTAGCATAACGCATGTTCTCCAACCATTCGTCATATTTCAAACCTGTCCTGATGTATTCCCCTATCTCACCGGTTGCATCAATAGAAGCATTTATCTGCCAGTCTTGGAATTTTGACAATACATCATCGAAAAGATTTTTCCCAAAATAATCTATTCTACTCATGTTAGAATTATACCTAGCAAACACACTGTCAGCATATCCTAATTCTACAACTCTCTGCATAGCCGTCCAGTGTATTTTCCACATAAGCGGTTCGCCGCCGCACCAGTAGAACTCCTTCACTGTTTTTTTTTCTACTGCTTCCGTGAATTCCCTCACTACTTGCTGATCGTGGAACTGTGCTAATTGTTTCTTTACGTCTTTCCTAGCCCATAAGTTTTTTGTTTCGTAATCGACACCATTTTTCTTGTTCTCCGACTCCCAACTACTGCTTAACATATCGCCACACATCCTACAACTGAAACTGCAAAGATTTGAGAAACGGTAATCCCAACTAGAAACCTCCATGGAAGTTTCACCATTCTCGTCTGTTTTTTCAAATGCTTCGTCTATTTGATCTCTATAGAATCTATTGAAATGCTGTCTGTACACTTGGGAATTAAGGAGTTTATGATCACACGTTGCACATTGAGGTATTTCCTCTCCAGCCATAAGTTTTACTCTTACATCTTTCATGTAATCAGAATTCCAATGTTCTTTGAGCGAAAGTAATTTCAACTCTTTGTTTTCAGGACCACTGCTGTCAATGTACTGTTCGAAGTTAGTTGATTCTTCTAAGGATGCACAACACAATCGCCTTTCCATCTGAGGTGACATGTACGTGTGCGTCCATGGGGCCATGCAGAATGTCTTGTTGCCGTCTTTAGGTTTTATTCTTGTCATACTTGTCAAACAGTCCTTTCCATTCTGGGAACACTTCTAAGGTTTGCTCATTCCTCATTTTGTCATATTTTTTTGTTTGTTCGATATGTAGATCTAGATGCTTCTGGTTGTCCTTAGAAAACATCCAATCCAGTGCTGATTCGTATCCCTTGGTTGCTCTAGTCAATGGATCTTTGTCCTTCAACCATTCAATGTGCTTCTCAAACTTTTCCTTGACCTGCTGTTTATACTCTGGAGGTAGTATGTCCATCCTCTGCCATACAGGATGTTGTAAAAGATTGAAGTTGAAGTCTGCTGGCTTGATCAATCCCTGCTCTACCCAGCTCTTGTGGAAATCAGTCACGTGTAAACTGTTCACTAGACCCACTGTTGAACTGATGTAAAAATCTACTTTTGGACAAACTTCGATCATACGTTTTCTGTTGGCGATAATGTCTTTCCACACAGTTCCTTTACGCATCAACTCTGCACGATCACCTTCTGCATCTAGGCTGGCTCCTATGGACACAGAATCAAACTTGTTCCATAACTCGAATACGTCAATATCCTTGAATGTTGTTCTCATGAAGTTTGTGTTGTATATCAATCTCACATGATACATCTTACGTCTGTCTAATTCTTTTAGTATCCTATAATGCTCTTCCATTATGATCGGCTCTCCACCTGCAAAATAGAACTGCTCAGTGTGTTCAAATGATTCCAACATCTGTTCCCACATGTCGTTTGTGCTTCTTCCCACTTTCATTACTTTTGCATGTGGTGGTGGACTGCCTGTTAATTTTTTATGATCTTCATACCAGTTACTGCTGAACCATGTGCCACAACTTCTGCAGGCCATGTTACACAGGTTACTGAATCTTATATCCCAGTACTTCATTACGAAGTCCGCTTCACCGTCTGGTAGTGTGTTGTGTACCAGAGGAACATTGTGTCCAAAATGCTTGTTGGAACTTAGACGCAGTGAAAAGAAACCTGACTTCTCTTGATCATAACATTTCATGCACTCACGTGATTTCTTGTTGTTCAACATACGTACCCGCAGTTCTTTCATCTTGTCACCGTTAAACACTTCCTTGAGACTCTGCTTGTTCAGATCGCCGACCGGATAGGGATCAAAAGAGAAACAACAGGGATATGCCCTGCCGTCAGGGTATGCATGTAGGTGCATCCATGGTAGCATACAGAATGTATCACTCTCAATCAACAACTCCTTCTCTCTAGGAGTCATGTCTTTGATCTTCAGTTTCTCAGGCTCTTTGGCCCCGTACTCATATGCCACTATACCATTCTCCTATTATTGGGAAAGTCTTCTCAAAATCTTTCCCGCTCCGTTTGTCGTATTGACTGTAAAATGCCTTGAAATCTTTCTGTAACTTTTCCTGCGTGGCCGCACCTGCGTGTGGTGTTTTGACAACATCAAGGTAATCTATCAGTCGCTGTGTCTGATCGACTTCCATGTGTTCCAAGTGCTTCACGTTGTTATTTAAAAACTTCTGTATGTCACCCTTAAATTTATTTCTCAGGTCATCCGGTAACACAAGCGGTGATTGGAAGCTCGGAAACCTCAATATGTTCAGTGTGTAGTTGAGTGTTGGTCCATAAACCTTACTTGCACTTTTTAACCATACCATCTTCTCTAGGAATTCCGGCAACGACTCGAGACACAGTGCATTAATTGTACACATGTTGTGTATCTCTGATGGGACTTTATCCACCATCATATGTAACAGGTTTGAGAACCAGTCTCCGTAGTCTAGCCCGTCCCTGATGTACTCTGCCTGTTTGTGTGTTGCTTCCATGCTGGTGTAAAGATGGAAGTTGTTGAATCCTTTTAATTTCTTCTTGAATCTATCTATGATGCTTTGTTTCGCACCTAGGTTTGAGTTTATCGCAATACGCATGTCGGGATTCATTTTGTCACTTTGCGTTTCTATCCAGTCCAACAGTCTCCACAGGTTGGGACTCATCATGGGTTCTCCGCCTGTTATCCTCAATTCATCTAGGCTCTTGTGTAGATCCGTTTCCCACCATTTGTAGAATGCTTCAACGTAGGGATTACTTTCATTTTTCTTGTATGGTTCTGCACTTTCATGACTGTGTGTGAAGTGGTTACGTCCGTCTGTGGTCATGCCTACATACGGTCCTTTTTGTTTTATGTTGTTCGCCCATGTGGAACTGAAAGCAGGATTACAGTATGTACAAGCAAAGTTACAAGTCCTGTCAAACGCTATCTCTAGCGTTTTAAGATTAACATCTGTGTTGTAGTCCGACGTGTGTGCAGTTTCTAATGCCTCGTTTGTGAATATCTTTGATTTGTAAACCCTATCACTGATGTTGTTCCTGTCAATGTCCTCTATCTTCCAACAGTACTCACACCCTTTTGGTCTGTCACCATTTTGCATCTGCTTACGTTCTAGTTTCTTTTGCTTTGTGTTGTGTATAGCACTAGGATTTGTCTTGATCGCTTCTAGGTCAATCTTGTGTGGCAACGGGTGATGACAACTCGTGGTCATTCCACTGCCCAACCATATGGTCGCGTTGTACCACTTGGCTCCGCAGAAGCTCGCACTTTTTGGATCTAGTATTTGTTTTTTATATTCAAGATCGTCCATCTTTTCCCTTAAAGTAATTTTTCAGTTTGTTGTATTCGTCCTCCGGACACTTCACATCACTCTCGAACATGATGTCCTTGACCCAGTGGTAGTGTGCTATGGGTGGTGGGTGTGATTCTCCCGGAACATAGTATTCCTTGTAGTTGTCTTCCGCAAACTCCCACAGTCCTTGCCTGTCCTTGTAGAACAAGAATTTTGTCCAGTCGATCTCATTGTACAATGCACGTTCACTCTCACTGTAAAATGTGTCACGCAGTACGTCCTTGTTGAATATCATCATAGTGTAAGGTGTTCCTTTTTTGTCTAAAAACATCTGTGTACGTAGAATGTGCTCCAGTGTCCTGTAATACTGGTGCTCCTCGTTCCAGAAGTGTCTCCTGTAGTATTCATGCTTGTCTGGCAACCTGTGTCCACCAAACCATGTACTCCATTTGAAGTCGTCATCCCATACTCTATAAGTTATCCTACCTCCTAGATGATCCACTCCCTCATCTAATGTTATAACTTCGTACCTGTCTACTCCTGACCACATTATGTAAATGTTTGCTATATCTTTGTGTTTCATTGCACTGTTGACCGCCGCACGTGATATGGTCTCGTTGCCACTGGCTGACCTGCCCTTGTTAAGCATTGTCATCCCACCATTGAACCATGGTACGAATTTGGGCCAGCAAGGCCACTTGTACCTAGTGAAACTACATCCGTGTGCTATTGTTTTGTTATGCATTCCTACACTCCGTCCAGAATTCCATCATTTCAGGGAAAGTGTTAAGGAAGTTTGTTTGTCTCCTTCGATCGTGTTCGTTAAAAAATGCGTAGAAGTTTTTTTTGTTTTGCGTACTTGCGTCCGCATTTTCTCGCCAGTGTGCTAGGTTGCGTTGCATTTTTTGAATCTCGAAGTCCTTGAATATGTGTAGCCCGTTCTCCTCGCCAGAGTTGGCCTGCATGTACTCGATGTTCGCCTCATGTATGCTCTGGTACGACTCTGGTAGCAGTGTTATCTGTTGCCATGCGGGTTGTCTCAGCAGTGGCACATCGAACCATACCCTCTGATAGGTCTTGCTGTACTTTGTACGCAGTTCCAGGATCTTCTCCAACAGTTTGTCCATGCTTGTTATACTCAGGTTGTTGTATGTGCATATGAACGTTATCGAGTTACGCACAGGAATACGCTCCAGGAACTCCTCCACGTTGTCCATCATGTAGTTGAAGTCCAGTCCGTTACGTATGTACTCTGCTTTTTTACCGTAAGCATCCACGGAAACAAACTGCATCATGTGTTCTACTTTCTCTTGCATACATATCTCTTGTGCCATGTTGAAGTATTTGTCTTTTATCTTTTTGTCTGCAGGACACATGTTGCTTGTCACGTTCAAGTGTAGATCCTTCTTTGGGTGGTCTATTATGTATTGGAAGACCTTGTAGGTATTGACATCCATCATGGGTTCACCGCCCGTCATTCTGAAATGTTTTAGGTTCTTGTACAGCGTGGGCCACCATTTCCAGAAAGCAGTCACGTATGGATTGTCCTCCCTGTTGGGTATGGGCTTACGTCTGCCCTGGAAGTGTTCTGGTGCATTGTGGGGAGGAGATGTGGGATATTGACCATACCTGTCTACCTCCTTGCTCCAGGTGGTTGAGAACTGTGGAGAACAGTAACTACACTTCAAATTACAAGCATTGTTAAAGTTCACTTCCACATACCTCGGTGTCCAGTGTTCGTCTATTGGATTCTTTCTAATATCCTCAAAGTCCTGCATGGCCCATGGTTCACCGGATCTGTAGTGCCTGTCTGACATCTCACCGGTCTTCTCCATGTTCCAACAGTATGAACAACCCTCAGGCTGTTCTCCTTGGAGCATCTGTTGTCGTTGATTCAGTTTCTCTGCTGTGTTGTGCAGTGTGGCGGGATTCAGCTTGACTGCTTCTGCGTCCATCTCGTGCAGTGGTGGGTGATAGCATGAGTTGGTCAGTCCCGTGGGCAGATGCAGTGATGTCTGGTTCCACTTGGCCAGGCACATAGTAGGAGAAATCTGTTCTAGTTTCTTTTTGGCTTCGAGAGCATCTGTTTTGTAACTACTGGTACTCACGATCTTGCACTCCTTTGTTCCTGTGTTGTGGCATAACAAATCTATAAAACTTGCTGTCGTCTTCGCAGTATTCTGCAATCGGTATGTCCAGTTGTTGTCTTAGACTGTTGCCGAACAACTGTAACTCCTCATCGATGTTACCATTTTCTACTGCCAACTCTGCAAAATATTTTTCTAGTTCGGTCAAATCCCTAATCTTGAAAAATTCATTATTTGGTTCTATCACAGTGTAGAAACAACCCATCCTTGCACCCAGCATGGCATACTTGCCATTATCAATATCTGCACCTATTGTACACCATGTACTTAAAATATTAAGATTGTTCCTCCAGATAGATTTATTGTAATTTTTTGCTGTAATGGGTTTGCCTTTTTCTGTACTCATTTTTACACCTTCTCTGTATCCTGCCACAAACGCCTGTTGTGGTGTTGCATTGATAACAGTGGTTGAGTAGCAATTATGTAAATTTTCATGAGGTACTCCCCAACAAAAATCAATTTGATTTTCTTCTGTTATAGAATTTTCATGCGTTTTCATTTCGAGACATGTTTCCTTGTCCCATCCAACTAGTCCGCCGTTACCGTACACTAATCCGTTTATGTTGTTCTTAGCTCTCCATCTGTGTACCGCTTTCTTGTTGGTCTTTTCCCAATCAAGTGTTTGCAGTAAAAATTGTTCATCTATTATATTGTCGCCATCAACACTTATGAAAAAATCTGTTTCCGCTATGTCCGCCGCGGCCTTGTGTGCTGAATCAAAGCCCACTACACCGTCCACCCGTTTGGCCCATGGCACCTTGTTCTTGAGGTCTGCCCAGTTCTGTTCCTTGTTTGGCTCTTTGAAACTGATGTACACGAAGTCTAGGTCGCTTATTCTGACTTTGTCTGCCATGTGACCCCTCCTTCCGCTATCTTGTTTGGCCAATGGATATCATCGTCCTCGAAGAAATAACCTTTTTCTGATTTGGCCAATGTCCTGTACCTTGATTTTGGTAACGGTGCTGGTTTCACGACGATCTCGCCGTCCTTGAACACAAGGTTCTCCTCGCCATGCTGTTGCGACCACAACTTCTTCTCCAACGAAACCTCGTACTCCTTGTCCTGCACTATCACGAAGAACTTCTTTGGTTCCCGCTTGGGCATATTTCCCAGTGCTTCAAATAATCCTGGCATGTAACTCCTTGTCGTGGTAGTGCCAGACCCTGCTGACACGTGTCTCTCCTATGTACACAGCGTCACCTGACTTATTTGGATATAGATATTCATTTTGGTCCTTTGCCCTCATTGTGTCATTAACTCCTGGCTTGTGATGTATGAACTTGAACCAATCGTAATCTATTAATCCTGCTGATGTGGGATCCATTATTCTGTATGCTAGAGCAAACACCACGTCGGTGCTGGGGTATTCGTCATGGCATGTTATCAACATCTGTGTCCTTACTTCTTTCCAATTCTTCACTATGTGTTCTGCTGTCTCGTAGAACTTCTGTACCTTTGCACTCTTGCGGAAATACATCAATCCGTTGTAGATGTTTGGTAGATGATTCCTCGTGAACAGTTTCCTGTATGGTGTGTGTTTTACTATGTTGTTCCTGTAGTCAAAACAGTCTACACTGAAAATTAGATCATGTTGCCATAAATGATTCCACCACCAATCAGTGTTTGTTGTCCACAACATGTCGGCTTCCAATTTTATTGTATGAGTGAAGGGTGTGAAACGAAACGCCTTGTATTCATTGGCCCACTTGATTTTGTGTCCTGCACTATCATCATCTTTCATAACTTTCACCACGTCCACGTATTCACTGTTGAACTTGCTGGCCTCGTCTGTTATCACACATACCTTGTTGTGCTTGTTCCAACGTTTGATACTCTTGGCCAGTGTAATGGATAGTTCAACGTAATCAGTTTTGTCATTATTCTGTGCGAACCAAAGGAAGCCTTTAGACATTTGCCACCTCCTTGTTAAGTACATGCACGTCCTGGTTCTCCACGTAAGATATCTGATCGTTGTACTTCCAAGCAAGACCTTCGTCTGTGATCTCAACCACTTCGCAGTCCGGTGGCAGTGTTGGCAGTGCGAATGGCATCTTGTCGTATCCGGTGAATCCGTTTATCTGTTGCAGTGCCATGGCGAACAGGTAGTCATTACGCAGGTTCTTGGAGTATATCCTGTACATCTCTGTGAAGTAACTGTAGTTCTTTTTTATGTATTTTA
>Ga0209337_1002692_pt1 | contig 12732 bp, 21 predicted proteins | sample LinPmetageLP53_FD_184044 | JGI IMG/M metagenome (GOLD analysis project Ga0209337, IMG submission 184044) | Marine viral communities from the Pacific Ocean - LP-53 (SPAdes) (version 2) | ecosystem: Environmental > Aquatic > Marine > Oceanic | place: Pacific Ocean | collected 2010-02-08 | reverse complement strand
ATGGGTGTCACTAAAACATATTATACAGATACACAAGAAGTAGCGAGTACAACAACACAATGAAACATCACGTTATAACAATAAGAAGTAATGCAATGTCGGTTGGAGCAGCTGGACGATGCGTTCGAAGTGGCAAGCAGTTCAATATTGATATCAAAATGTTTGATGCTATAACGCCTGCAGATAATCCAGTTGATATGGCATTGGATCTTGGTATCAATGTACAAGGCTTTCGTGAAGTTTATTCGAGATACGATAACTGTGTTGCTGCATTTATGTCACACTTTACATTATGGAGTATGTGTGCAGAACAAAAAGAAGAATTTACAATATTTGAGCATGATGCCTATATAGTAAATGAAATACCAGAAATCATTCCATATAAAGAAGTTGTATCACTTGGCAAACCTTCTTACGGTAAATGGATTAATCCAAAGACATTTGGTGTGAATCCGCTTACAAGTAAACGATACTTCCCGGGTGCACACGCGTACAGGCTCAGGCCCACAGGCGCAGAGAAGCTCATAGAGCGAGCAAAGATATATGCTAAACCAACAGACGTATATCTTCATCTTGATACCTTTCCTAAACTACAAGAATATTATCCATGGCCAGTCGAGTGTCGTGATACATTTACAACTATTCAAAAAACTGAAGGATGCTTAGCAAAGCATAATTATAATGACGCATACAAAATTATATGATAAAGCATTCCTGACTGGATGCGATAAAACAACTGAATGGATGCTACCTTGGTTTCTCGATAACTTTAATCAGCATAACAAGAAGATACCTATCATCATTGGTGATTTTGGTATGACAAATGCTATTAAAGATAAATTAGCTGGATACTATCTGATTGATATGTCGGCTTATAGTCACCTTAAAGGTTGGTTCAAAAAACCACAATGCATGATTGATTGTTCTAATATCTCAAAACAAACTGTATGGATAGATACTGATTGCGAAGTGCTAAGTAATATTGAAGGTATATTCAATCTGTTAATCGATAATAAACTAAATATGATACAAGATTTACCATGGTCTCTTCGCACTCAAGAGACTTGGCATAACAGTGGTGTTGTAGGATTTAAAAGTAAGCCAGAAATACTCAGAGCTTGGGCTCATAAAGTACAAATGATCCAAGATCAAGGAGATCAAGAAGTTCTACATTCAATGTTTAATGATGATATACATAGATTACAATACATAAATTCATTACCAAATATTTTTAATTGGCTACGAGTACAGCTTATAGATAATCAAGATAACCCGGCCAAGAAAATAATGCATTGGACAGGCCGTAAAGGTAAACTAAAAATACAGGAAAAAATACGAAATGGCTAGAATTGGACATGTAATAGGAAATGGCGATGGTGCTATTACTTCTTATAAACCTGCAAAAGGATTTAAAATAACTTGTAATATACCACCAATGCATGTACCAAATGTGTATGGTACATGCTTAGTTGACTTTAAAATGATGAGAGCTATCAGCGAAGGAAGTGTACAAGTACCTGGTGATTGGATCATGGGTGCAAGGCCACATCATTATATCAGTGAACATCCTAATTTTCGTATGAAATACAATCAGCATTTTAAAGAATACTATCTGGTGCTGCCAGACTACGTAAAAAATTATACAGATCTTAACTGCGGACATTTTGCAACACACTATACTGCTAGTCACTTAAAATGTGAAGAGATACATATGCACGGCTTCAACTCTATGTTCGATATGGATCTAAGAAGTTGTACAGATTTATACCTTAACTCAGATAGACATAATGATAATAACTTACGTCTGTCAGATAACTGGAGACCAATATGGCAAAGCCTATTTAAAGAGTTTCCAGATAAACAATTTGTAATATATCACCACCACGATAAAATAAAATTTAGAGTCGGTGATAACGTAGAAATAAAAACAATTAGAAAGTAATATAATGGCAATACAACAAGTAAATGCTCCGGGATGGAAACCCGAAAAAAACCAAAAGAAAACTTCTATTGGACGTAGAAATATAAAAATGTCTTCTATGAATAAGAATAAAAAAGCTAGCTATAAAAAGTATAGAGGCCAAGGCTAGTCTAAATGAAATGCATAGTTCCAGATACTGGTATTACAATTAGTCCAATTGGTGATGTTGTACTATGCTGTGCTTCTGATGAAGTTGCAATAGGTCATATTAAAGATATAGATAATATTACTGATTTTTTTAATGGTGATATTTACAATCAACTAAGAACAGATTTTAAAAATAAGAATTTTCCACCACAATGCAATACTTGTTGGGTTCATCATAAAGCAGGTCGTACAGCTCGGTTTTATGCATATAATTATCTTTTTGAATTTCCAACATATGATAAAGATATTTCAAGTGATGTCATACCAATACGATTCTTAGAGATTACTACAAGTAATATATGCAATCAAATGTGCGTAATGTGCTCTGGAAAATATTCTTCAAAATGGGCTCCGTATGAACAAACCGCTGTTGATTTTGGTTTGAAATGGAGAAACCAAAATCATAAGTTCTTTACAAAAACATACAAAATGACTGATAAAGATGTTGATAAGATCCTTGATATTGTTCCAGGGTTGCAGCATTTAACTATCAAAGGCGGAGAACCTTTTGCTGATCAAAACAATATAAAAATTCTAAGAAAAGTAGCTGAAACAAATCCAAATTGCAGAGTAGAGATATGTACAAACTTTCAGTTGGTTACAAAGACAGTTATTGAACTGTTACACAAAATTAAAGAAGTACACATTTATGCTAGTATTGATGGAACAGGCAGCCTTTACAATTGGATACGTGGTGGCAATTTTGATAAGACTATAAATAATATCAAACGTTATCATGAATATGCTGGCAGGTACATAGAAATTGTTGCTACGATATCCATATACAACTGGATGGATATAGATAAGCTAATTGATTATTGGATAGACGTTCCAGGAATACATAGGTTTGGTTGTGCAAATATGGTCACCTTTCCAAAATACTGTTCTCCATTGCATTTATATGAACATCATATAAAAGAAGGACAAGAAAAACTTTCATCTTATCTTAATTCTAAATTTACTAAAGTTGACACTAGTAGTAATTTTGGAAAGATTGCACATAGATCTAGTTATATAAATGATAAGCTGCATGTATTTGATGTTAATAATGTTATGAGTGTAAAACTTACTGAAGATGAATGGACGTCAAATGATATTATTAGATCACGAATGATGGAATGGATTAACTTTTGTTTAGTAGCTCGCCAAAATGACGAAGATATATTCGATCTTGTTCCGTATTTAAAAGAATATAAAAAATAATAGGTTTACAATCATTTTACAGTATGTTATAATAATATAAATATAGTGTAATGATAAAAGGAAATTGTCGTGTCAGATAGCGATGAGAGAATCATATCCATATATGAAAAGATATGTATGGATATTACAGATTCAAACCAAAATATGTTAATACCTTGGTATATTATGGCATCATATGCATACTACATACAAGATGATCCATTATTAAGTGACGGATCATTTGATAGATTGTGCACAAAATTATTAGATCAATACGATGATCTTGAGCATCAGCATAAAAGCTTTGTTGATAAAGAACAATTAACGGCTGGTACATATCTAGGAGAATATCCTACACGTACCGAAGACGTTATAAAACAGCTACGGAGGGAATATGGAAGATGAACAAGAAACATTCTGGGATTGGATAGCAAGGCGATATAAAGAAGAAGATGAGAAAGACGCTGATGTGAACTAATGTATATAACTGGAGCAAGGCGCGGCTTAGGCAAAGCCCTAGTTGATAAGTTTGGTAATGACGAAAGTTTAGAAGCCTGTGACGTGTTTATTAATTGTAAACACGACGGGTTTCAACAAGTTGCAATGCTATACTATGCAGCCAAACTTAATAAAAGAATTATTAACATAGGCAGTAATAGCCCAGATCAAACTAAATATTCGGTGCATCCTTATCAAGTTGAGAAGGCTGCTTTAGATGTAGCTAATAATCAATTGTTTTACCAAGGCATAGATACTACAATAGTTAGATTTGGATATTTTGATAGCCCTAGAGTTCAGCATGTAAAAGAATCAAAAATGAGTATTGATTATTGTGTTAGTGTTATTGAGTGGATATTGGTACAACCACATAGAGTAAAAGATATTACTATTGTACCAAGTAAAGTGTTATAAATAGCAGTAGTATAAAAGGATAACACTATGGGATTTAATAGGTTTTTAGAAAGAACTATTGCAAAATCTGCACAATGTAATAGAAACTGGGACTTGTCTAGACAAGTTGATGAAGCTGACATTAAGACAATGAAGGCTGCAGTAACTCAATGTTCATCCAAACAAAATCGTGTATTTTATAAAGTGTTAATGACACAAGATCGTGAAAAGATAGAAAAGATACATGACGCAACTGATGGATTTATAACAAACTTTGAAAAGCAAACATCTGTAACTAATTCTCAAGTCTTAGCTAATACATTATTTATTTTTGCAAAAGATAAAGAACCTGCTACTCAATATGTTAGAACAAATGAAGAATATAAATGGGGAGATGCTGGTAGAGATCGTACAGATGAAGATCGTTCAATTGGAATTGCTGCAGGATATTTAACTCTTACAGCTAATCTTTTAGGATATGAATCTGGATGCTGTCAATGCTTTGAAGAAGATAAAGTTAAAGATGTACTAGGTATAAATGATGATGTATTTTTACTTATGGGTATTGGCCGCGGTGATAAAACACGGCCGAGAAAAGAACATCACGTCGATCCAAGTTTCACGTTTCCAACTTTCAGCAAAAATATACAAGTACATGTAGTTTAAATATTTTAAGACATGATAGATATTGATAGAATACTTGTTGAATTAGATATGTACATACCAGATGCTCCACAAGTATCATTACAAGGTATAAAAGGAAATAATGATCCGTTTTACGGCATTGGAAGATTGTCTGAAGTTGATCACAGAGAAGATGAGTTTATTGTGCCAAACTTTAATATTGAATATACTAACTCGATTCTAAAAGAATTAGGTATGTATAGGTCAAGGCTTATGAACATGTCACCAAAGACTTGTTATTCATACCATAGCGATCCAACAAAGCGGATGCATATTCCTTTGATAACTAATGAAAATTGTTTTTTTGTAATAGATGATCAAGTATCATATTATCCAGCAAATGGTAACCACTATTTAGTTGATACGACTAAAAAACATACATTTGTTAATGCTTCTTTTGATTATAGACTTCATATTGTAGGCTGTGTAAATAGCTAATATCACCAACATAAAAAATACTTTGAAAATTATTTTTATACATTAGTTCTATTTGTTCAGGATATACTTCCCACTCATTAAATATATCTGAACGACCTCTCTTTAATCTTTTAAAAAACCCTTTACCTTTATCTCTTGACCATATAATTAACGGAAAGTCAGATAAAGTTTTTATTGTATATTTAAGCTCATCAAAGTTATCTGTTTTCTCAAGTGGATTAGAACCATCTGTTCTATAATCACTAAACACATAATATCTACTAAACACTCTAGCTATGTAGCTAGAACATATTTGAGTACCGGAACATTGTACAAGGTCATTACCATCATACGTAAAATTAAAATTATACATATGATTAAGGTTTAATTTGTCTCTCAAATAGTTATCAGATAATCTATCATTTAAACTATCAAGATGTAACTGCTCAAACTCATAAGACCAATCACCGGGCTGAACTTTACCCTCTAAGATATAAGGTACTATTCTCACAGGATTGATTCAACATGATCTTTAAATGACATAAAATCAATAGGCGGAATATTATTCCAACGTGTGACAAATGCACATCGAGGAGCTTCAGTAATAACAACTCGGTGCATTATTTCGGTATCAATAAGACAAGGCTTATCAATAATAATTTCACCTATTTTACGATCTGCAAGAAATTTTTCAAACTCCGGTGTTCCCTGACCCATTTCTCCCTGAGCATAAAATTCATGATAGTAATAATATCCCTGGGCATTGACCTCTGGTAGATACACTTCATCAGGATTAGTCTTATAATAATCTAAACGGCTAGCACCAAACACTGGATAAATTATATTATACCCTTGTGTATGTTCGCGATTCTGATCTATATCTGTATGCGGAAATACATCTTTTTCTGTGCTGTCTGCAGTATTAAATCCAGTTGATCTGAATTGATAATGCGGATGTACTTTTCTATGCTGAGATAATATTGGATCATATACCGCTTCATAACCAGTATCTTTACCACTGTATGCGTACTCTAATGAGTAGCTCTCAAACGGAGTTTTACCAAATATATTAAAGTCTTCTCCTGCGCGTACGCCCTTTACCTTCTCATATAAATTAAGTAGCAGCTCGTGCTGTGGATCTACATCAATATATTCAGCAACATTAGGTATCATTTAGTATACCTTCCACAAATGGATCTTTATAAAATTTTACAAACTTTTTATTCTCTAATAACATAGCAAATCGTTTACAGCGAATACCCATTGTTTCTCCAAAATCAATATCTTGACCAATACTTTTACTAAATACTGCTAGCGGATCGCCAACGGCATCAATATCTGGGTGGCCATGTATTTCATTCCATTCATGCATAACACTAGGATCGTTAACACCAATAAAAACAATTTTTGCACCTAAGTAGGCTACTTTTTTGGCAAAGCCGGGTAAATGTTTTTTTGTGCATCCCGGTGTAAATGCTCCAGGTACTCCACATATAATAACTTTACCTGTAGGTATTTCGTATGGTTTATAATCGCTATCGCTCAGTACATATAAACCTTTATTAGTTATTTCCATTTTTCATTCCATTTAATATATTCATTTTTAAAGTAATCTTTATTAGTAGCTTTGTATAACAAATAATTATTTATTTTATCTGCTGCATTATGAAAGTATTCTTCATTTCCAGGTACAACGTGCTTCCATCCATATGTGAATACATGACTATATATTATATTTGCACCTAGTTTCTTAAATACCTCTTGAGTTTGTGGCATATGCCGGCTACCGCCTTCGTCACCACTTGGTGTAAATGTTAATAGTATAACATGTTTATCACTGAATGGATATCCCTTTCCGTGTTCAAGATTCATATTAGAAATTACAACCATCCAATCTAATAAGTTTTTAGTTGAAGAGCTCATCATACCAGTAAATTCTGGTATTGCAAATACAAAGTTATCGTATTGAAACATAGATGATATAATACTACGTACAGAATCTGGAACATAAGAATCTATACCATTCACATTGACTACCGGTATATCATAATTAGATAGACAATCAACTTTAGTAAACTTACAATGTGAATCTAATAGTTGCAGGCCTCTATAATTTATACTGGATGGCGCTTGACTAGTACTCAATGCTAAAACTGTCATATCGTTATGTCCACAATAAGTCTTTTGCCAGCAAATATTTCTAAATCTAAATATATTTCCTTGAACTCTGTATATGCATCTTTATACTGTTGCATGTCATCTGATATTCTATTTAATATAAGTTCAGGTTTCCAATGTCTTTGGTTTACCGTTGGCTCTTGTATAATTGCATTTGGGCTCTTGTATAGTTTATTAGTAATATTATCAAAGAATTTAAAGTGATCATCTGGACGGTATAAAAGAACACCACTCCATATAACTTGATCTACATTGAAGCCAACAAGAAATGTTTCCATATCATTCCATGACTCACATCTAAACTCAATGTTATCATGATCTTTCCATTTTTTTTCAGCAATTTCTATTGGCTCTATAGATGTATCAAATCCCATATATTCAAAGTCAGTATAGCCTTTAGTATATAATATATCGAGAATCGGACCATGCCTACAGCCAACATCAATAATACCTTTGCACTGTTTTTTTATAATAATATCAGCTTGCGTTTCAAATAGTTTAAATGCTTCTTTTGAATCGAGATAAGCCATATCATTAAATGCATAATCTTCTTTAAGAGGTACCTTCTGACCATTGTCTATTTTTGTTTTTATTTCTGGCCAAGGAACAACTTTAAACTTTTGAATAGTCACCGGCTGCTCTCCATAATATTCTATCTCCCATAACAGGTGTTCTACGATGCAATGTTGTTAATTGATCCATTAAAAGCATATCGCCGGTTGCAAACACGTGGTGCGTTTGATACTTGCTTTTGAATATTATAGGCTTTAGTCTTTCAATAAGTTCTTCATGATCTATAATAGATTTCTTTTTCCAAGCTTTAATAATAAAATGATAAGGAAAATAGAAGTAATGCTTGCCAGTATGCGGATGAGTACCTACAAGAGGAATAATAGATCCTTTGTTCTTACTCATAAATTCTAATTCTGGATCATCGTCGTCTAAGTGATACATTGTATTGTTTTTAAACTTAATACGAATATTAATAGTTTTAAAATACTCTTGATCTTCATTACTTAAATCATAAAAAGGATCTGATGTATTACAGACTGACAATGTAGTATTAACATCACCTTCTACACAATATAAACTAATCAAAATTTTATCTATTTTATGCCTACTATTACCATTAGAATGCCAACCTAATTCTCCACCGCCAAACATACCTATCTTTTGGCCGCTCTTATCTTTTTTATCTGTCACATAAAATAATTCAGGATTTTCTTTTGAGTTCATAAATAATGCATGAGCTTCTAGTTCACCAAACTGTTTCATAAAATCTATATAAGATCTTTCAGTATATTCTAGCTCATGAAATAATTTAAAACCTTTTGTCTGAACTTCTTTAGCTATATCAACATAAGTCATCAGTGCCATCCAAACTGAACATTAGTGCAATACGTGGTTTATCACTCATATTAACTACAGCATGAGGATATCCAATATTTAAAAAATGTGCTATACCGTCTTCAAGGCTGTAAGCTTCCAGCTTTCCGTTTCTTTTAAATAAATTAATCACATTATTTCCGCCATAGATAGGCACAATACAACGTACTGCATATGATACATCATAATCTACATGAAAGGGAATCATCTTACTAGGAGCTAACTTAGTAATCCTAATCCGGCTTGCAGGTGCTTTACATTGTGTAACAATATCTTGAAAATAACTATTAGTGTATATTTCAGTAGGAACATTATATAAATGTTCTTCTCTACGTTTTAATCGTTCTTTGATGCTACTAGTATGTGGAAGTATTTCACTTGGTGTTGTCAAGTTGATTTGTTCAAAGTTGTCATAAACATTTTTCACTAGCTCTTCATGATTCATGCACAAGCCTGGATTGGCTGTTCTTACATCAACAAAACTACTAGCAATATTATCCGTGGCTAATCTAAGTTTATCAAGGTCGATGTTAAGACCTAGATTTGATACTGTAGGCAACTGATTTTTTTTCATGTATATACTCCTGTCAAACATAACCGGGCTATTTCACCCACTCTTCTTAATCTTTTATAATACTGATCCGTACTAGTTGCTATAAAGTATGTATCGCTAGGAGTTAGACCAAATGATTTGCATACTTCTTTTTGTTTGTCTATATATCTATAATACATTTCATCGACTCTAAATTTATTCATAATGCTTTCCATAATAGGAGCTGCTGCATAATTATAACATTCAACTTCTTTTAGAGGTTGTAATGTAAGATGTGGTTCTTTGGTGTAAACTAAGCCACATCTCTGCCCTATTAGTCCCCAGCCTTTTGAGAAACTAAACATAATTTGCTCAGTGTTAATAGGAATATTAATTTGTTTAATCGATGTTGCACCAATATATGCACAGTCTAAAATTACAGGATTTATTATATTACCAAATTCTTTAAAGTTGCCATTATAGCATTGCGGATTACTAAGATAAAGAACACTATCCGGATGTAATTCATCTACTTCTTTACCATTACCAGATATCATTTGAGGATATTGATAGTCACCTTTAAAGTATTGCCATGGACGATGATCAGATAATCTCCAATGATTAATAGCTTCGGTAGCACCAGATGTTACGTACACGTATGGAAATTTATTGAGATCTACAATATCAAATACCCATTTACGATGTATTTCTATACATCTTTCTAGATCAACGGTAGCTTTTTTAGTTCCTCTTTGATAATATGTATGACGTAAAGTCATTAGTTCTAAAGTATTAGCTACCTCTTGACACAACGGCGCTTGAACCCACGGACTATTTTTTAACAAAGAACTTTTTTGCAAGCCATCCTCCTGTATCCCATTTATGCAATACCACGCGTTTAAAATTATCATGGTGATTTTTATGATATCCTTCGCCAGCTATGAATAGGTTTAACCATGGTACATTAATTGGACCATCTGAATGAGCAACAGTATTAAGTAACCCAAAACCTATTTTTGCAAATACGAATGGTACAAGTGCAAATGCTATAAAGAAATACGGTGAAATAATAAAACTAATAATCCATACCATACATATTATTTTAAACCAATGATTATGACAAAATACAAGTTTTTTATTTGAATATAAATCTCTTGCATATTTTGCAGGAATTTTAGGAAGTGTCCATGTAGTAGTTAATACTTTCCAATAACCGACATGTTTAGGAGCATGAGGATCATTTGGTCCATCGCTATGCTGATGATGCATTCTATGTGAAGCTATCCAGCCTATTGGAGATCTAATCACTGCAATCATTAACATAGCCAATCCGATTGTTTCAAACCATGAAGGTACAGAAAATTGTTTATGGCAGTAATGTCTATGTAATAAAATCGAAGCTCCAAAGTGTGAAATCACTTGAGCCCACAATATACCTAATAAAATAGATAAAAATATCATGTATACTCTCTCCCTCAACGGTATACTCTTTAATTATACCATACTTTTTAGCGTTTGTACATAACTATTTATAGATATAAATAGAAGCATGACAGATGAATGGGAAGCTATCATAGACTTTATGTTTGCAATAGAAGATAGGCTCGACGATATCGTGCGCTTGCATAATGCTAAAGTCATAACGCCTTCTCAAATGAAGAAATTAATAGGATACAATAATGGCCGATGATATATTTGATTTTGGGTTTACAGTCGTAAATGAAGACGAACTCGAAGTCGCACAGAAAGCAGTTAAGACTGAAGTCACTGCAAAAGAAACAGATACTAAACTGAATAATCTATATAATGCAATCATACCTTTGCTTACAAATCTGAAAGCAAATCCAGAGAAAGATTATATTCTATGGCCAAATAGACTGGCCAAGGTAGAAGCATTCGAGGATCACTTACAGAAAATTTATAAAGGATGATATTATGTGGTCAGCAGTCGTATTAATTTGTAATCTCGCGGTAGCATCTACCTTTGAAATGAACGAAACAGTTACAACAAAAATGTTACCTAATCAAGCATGTTATATGTCAATCTCACCTAAATGGGGTAACAGTGAAAAAGAATGTTTATTGTCTGTAGGTAAAGCAATGATGAACCCGAACTTTGTCATAAGACCAGATTTTCAAATCTTTAGTTTCCATTGTTTTAAATGGGAAAATCACCACTACTTAGGTACACCTACTTAGAGGTTGCTCTAAACACTCCGTCCCAATTAACAGGCAGATCTTGTTGCATTAGATCTTCGCATCGTTGTATCCACATTTCATAGTAATCTTTCATCACTCCACCAAACTCAAGTTTAAGCGATTTGCAATAAGACATTACAGCTTCGAAGTCTTGATCTCTGTATTTGGCATGCATTACTTCATGATGCTTTTGTGCAGTCAATGTTGTTGCACTCTTTGAATCTATTACTGTATAGATCTGAACACCTACAGTTTTACCTTTAACTGCAATGTTATCTAGTTCTAGTATTGTATAATCATCTTTAACTGCTTCTGCAGTCTTAGGACCGAGAAGAATCTTCACTCCGTAATTTTTACTTTGTCCTTCGAGTCTTGCTGCTGTGTTGACTCCGTCCCCAAGACACGTGTAGTCGAATCTTTGATCGGACCCCATATTGCCCACAACGACAGTATCAGTATTGATACCGAGACCCATACCAAAGGCTGGTATTCCTTCAGAAACAATTTCATTGTTGAATTCATCTAGACTCTCCATCATTGCTAGTGCAGTTCTTACACTATCTTCTGCGTGGTTCTCATTATCTAACGGTGCGTTCCAGAATGCCATCTGAGCATCGCCGATGTATTTATCTAATGTTCCATTGTTTTCAATAATCTTTTTAGTCATGGCTGTCATATACCGGTTCATGATCTTAGTCAATCCCTGTACATCTTCGCCGTAGTGTTCTGATATGGTTGTGAATCCACGTACGTCAGTAAACATAATAGAGAGCTCTCTGCTATCTCCACCAAGCTGTAATAGTTCTGGATTCTTTTGTAGTTTAGCAACAAGATCTGGTGAGAGATATGTGCCGAACTGTTTCTTAATCTGTTGTTTTTGTCTAAACTCTAATATGAATCGTAAGAAGATTGCATGAAAGCCTACAAGCACTAATGATACTATTGGCATCGTTACGTCTAGCAAGAGTAGTTGTGTAGTCCACAAATAGTATGAACCACCGAGAAGAGCCATTCCACTCCATATGATTGACATTGCTGCCCAGCGATATGCAAAGAATCTTGCTGCTATGATGATAAACAAACCGAATAGTAGAGTTGCACTGAGCTCTGCTAGCTTCGCCCAGTAAGGACGTTG
>Ga0209337_1002691_pt1 | contig 12735 bp, 12 predicted proteins | sample LinPmetageLP53_FD_184044 | JGI IMG/M metagenome (GOLD analysis project Ga0209337, IMG submission 184044) | Marine viral communities from the Pacific Ocean - LP-53 (SPAdes) (version 2) | ecosystem: Environmental > Aquatic > Marine > Oceanic | place: Pacific Ocean | collected 2010-02-08 | reverse complement strand
TGCTTTTTTCCAGTAAGCGTATTCACATACACAACTACCAGTATCAGCTCTAGCTTCTAAACCATTACCATCGTTTACAGCGAAGAAAGCAAATTCTCCAGGACCTACTCTAGCATATTGTACACTACCTGTAGTTTGTAAAATAACGAAGTTAGTTGGATCTAAATTTTTAAAGTAAAGATAGAATACTCCGCTTACAGCTTCGTCTACTAATTCTTGGTTATCAGCTGTTGTTATAGTCAGTCTAGATAATCCTACACTAGGCGTAGTTGTTGATAAAACATCTGTCACAGTAAGATTTAAAGCATCGCTTGAAATATTATTACTAGATAATGTTAATTTTGCTGTTAATGTTGCCATAATTTTTATTTTTATTTATTTTTGTTTATTCTTATTTATGATTACAACCTTCTAGTTTTGCTATCTCTTTTTCAAGATCTACTATTCGGTCTTCATTTTCGTTAATTATTTTAATCTTTTTTTCTAACCTTCTATCTAATATTTCTATATCTTCTCCTAATTGAGCAATTTGACTATAAGCCATACCCATAGTAAATATGATACCTATAATCCAAATTATATTACCTATATTTAAAGTAAAATCTTTCATATTAATGTTTTCTTATATACTCTAAAATTATATCTATTTTCTTTTTCATCTCTTCAATATTTTCAGCAGCTTTTTCATGATGACGAGAAAATTGATTTTTTACTTCATATAAACTAAATACTAAAAATCTATACAAAGCATATAATGCTCCTAGTAATAATATTAAAGGTAAACCATATCCTTCTATAAGCTCTAACACTTCTTTCATTACCAAAATATTAGTTTAACAATATACCCTATAACAGCAAAATACAAACCCCAAAGAGCTTTTGTAACATTTGATTTCCATCTTTTCATTTGCTTAAATTCTTCTAAATTCCCTAACCACACAGGCAATTCAATATCTCTTTGGTCTAAACGATCAGTATTCTTATTAACTCTAATTACTAGCCCTTCATCTGGGTCTAGTAATTTAATCATTAATCTATCTAATTTGTCATTTATTTCTTTAACGTCTTCTCCTAAAGTTTCGATGTCTTTTTTCATTAATGCTATTTCTTGTTTAGTTGTAGACATTATGCTTCAAATCCAAAATTTAATATTGTAAATCTAAATCTTTTTGCTTTACACTTTTTATCGCTACAAAAGAGACAAGCTTTAAATTCTAAAAGTGTAAATGTACCTAACTTAAGTATTAATTCATACTTTTTCTTTTTATTTCCTTGTCCCCAAGAGTTTATCCAGTTTATTTTTTTCATTATTTTAATAGTTTTACTAAAGAAGCAATTTGATGTGCTGTAATATTTTCAGGTAACATGTCATGTGAAAGAGGCTCAAGATCTATTTCGATTTCAGCTTCCATAAGAACAGCTACATCTTCTAATTGCTTTCTTCTTTCGTCAATTAATTCTTTATTTTCTTTTTCTAACTTTTCAATTTCATAAATTTTAGAATCATCATTAGGATCGTCAGTAAAAGCATTTACTGATAATGCTAAGTCCATAAATTCTTTACTAGGTTTTCCTGCTTCTTCTAAATCTTTTAAGTTAGTAGTTAATGTTTTAAGATTTTTTGCAACTACTACTGCAAAGTCTTTACCTTCTAAATCTTTAACGGCAAATAAACTATTTACCATTTGTACAAATTCTGCTTTTGTTTCTGTAATTTTCATTTTCTATAATTATTGGTTATTAATTTTGCAAATATATAAATTTTTTATTAAACTACTAAACACTGTTATTTATTACTAAATAGTTAATTTTAAATACATCATCACCATCTGTTGCTTGATCATCTGTATTAACTACTACAATCTTAACACTTCCACTAGCCTTAGTGTGAAAATATACTTGTATATTAGCTCCTGCTGTTCTACCACTTGCTGCACATTCTAATCCTGTAAGAATTACAGAATCAGCTTGAATAGTACTATTAGTAAAAGTAAACTCTACTTCTGCTTGACTAGCTAGTGCGGCCCCATATAAAGTAATTATACCAGAAGTTGAGTCATGTTCAACTGTTGTAGTAGCATTAGTACCCTGAGTAACTGTCCCACTATTAGTATGTATAATTCCATCTGTAGCGGCTGTTATAATCATGTGTCCACCTAATGTCGTATTTTGAATTGGATCAATTGTAATTGCTGTTGTATTAGCAGTTTTTAGAAGTACTGATCCTGCTGTTCCTGATGCTGAAGTTCCCCCAGCAATAACAGCATTTCCACCTGCTCCAGATCCTGAAGATGCCCCACCTGCTAGTGTTGCAACACCACCTGCTGCTGCTGCACCTGCCGCTGCTACAGTTAAAGCTACTCCTGTCGTACCACCTGTTGCGGCTACTGGAGCAATTGTTGGTGCAGTTCCTACATCAAAAGCAATACCACCTTTTATATTTAAACTGTCTGAATAAAAAGCTGTAGGAGTAGATTGTCCCATAAACACTTTACCTGCAGCATCTACTGCTATACCTTCATCACTTGCATCTCCACTAATCCAACTTTCTCCTGATGCGTATGCTAAGTTTATATTATATGTTGCAGTACTAAGATTAGAAGCTAATGTAGCTAAACTAGATGCTAATGTAATTGCTCCAGCTGCATTAGTAATTGTCATATTACTTCCTGCAGTAAGTGTTGCTACATCTGGATAACCTTTAGTTGCATTACCTATAAGCAATTGTCCGTTTGTAGACATTGCTGTACTAGCTGCTAAAATATTTTCTGCGCTTGCGTATAATATTTGTCCTTGCGCTATTGCGCTTAATCCTGTACCCCCATTAATTACACTATTTACTCCTGATACAGAAGATGAAAAGTCTAGTGCAGTTAAAAAAGCTGAAGTAGAATTATCACAATTTGCTAAATCAATAGCAGATTCAATTAATGTTAATACTAAATTATTTGATGCAGTTGTTACTGTCATCTTTGTATCTGCAGACTTTAAACCTTTAAAATTTAATTGATTAGAGTTTGTTACACTAATGAATAAATCTTGGCTTCCTGTTCCTGTTGTAGACATCGAAGGAAATAAACTTTGTAATAAAAATTTAAATGTATCTGATGTATTAGAATCTTCTACTGGTACATATTGAGTAGAAGTAGTTGCTGTTTTTGCTAATGTTTTTAAACCTATTATTGACATATTTTTTAGTTTTTAAATTTTATTATTAATACGGAGTTTCTCCTTTAAGCCTGCCTTGCACGCAATCAGGATCTTCCGTACATTTATCACATTCTGCATTCATAAATTTAATAAATGGATCAATGTAATTAGTTGTATAAGTGTTAGGAAATGTTCCTAAAGTTGTGCATTGTTGCCAATTTCCAGATTGTTGACCTTGTGATGTTTCTGGGTTGTACCCTGCATATGTAGCACTACTAACTACTATTTTCCAAATTAATCCGCTTGGCATTTTGATTACATCTCCTAAATAAAGAGCATTTGATACTACAAAGAATGTATTTGGATTTGTAATTGTAGTTCCTTCTCCAGTTGTTATTGAAGACCCTGCATGTGCTTGATCATTTACTCCTGTTGTAGACCCACCAGTTATCCATAAATCTGAACATGTAATAACTGCTGGTGCAGTTGTCATATCATCACTGCAATTAAACATACAATCTAAATCTTTTTGTTGGAGTAAATAATTAACTAAAATTAATTTCCATTGATTCATTATTGAGCAATCATCAGCGTATCCAATTCTAAGTTTATTTAAATACATTGACCCTTTTAAAGTTAAGCACCCAAACATTTTAGAATCAAGTTTTCTTCTTGATTTTGGACTTAAAGAACAAGGATTACGTGCAATTACATAAGTACAAGTACCATCATCTTGAATTGCAGCAGGATTATAATTTACAGCATTTGGATCAGTACATCCTAAGTATAAACAACTACCATCATCAATAGTTGCTGATGGATTATAGTTAGTTGCATTTGGATCAGTACACCCACAATTTAAAGGGGCACTTCCAATAGAAAATGTGCCTGTTTCAGAGCACCCGTTACTGTCAATAGCTTCCCAAGTATAAGCACCAGCCCCTAAAAATGAACCAGTAGTTGCTGTAGCTCCAATTGCTCCTGCGCTGCTGGAGGTGTAAACTACTACTCCTCCGCTAAAAACTGACCAAGACCAAGTAACAGCTCCACTCGAAAGGCTTACATTTTGTATGGTAGCCCTTCCATCTAAATTGCTAGCACAAGTAACTGCTGATGCTGTTGCGTTAGTAGTAACAACAGCATTAAATATTGGAGACGTGCAATGATTACAACAACTTGGATCTGCTACATTAATATTTGGATTATATGCACCATTACAGTCGTATAAATAATTTAAAGCAGTTTGATCTAAACATCCAGGGTATAAACAAGATCCATCATCAATTGTTGCATTTGGATCATAGTTTGTTGCTAGAGGATCGGTACATCCTAATCTTGGATAAGTACATGAGCCATCATCACAAGTAGCTAGTGGATTATAATTAGTAGCGGTAAGATCCATACAACCATCAACACAATAAATACATGAACTATCATCTATAGTTGCTAATGGATCGTAATTTAATGCATTTGGATCTGTACAACCACATATTGGTACTATTACATTTATAGAACTAGTCGTTATACAATTTCCTCCTGCTCCATTATCTGTAACAGTAAGTGTATACGTCCCACTTTGAGTTACATACATACCAGGTAATTCACCCGCCTGAGTGCTAATAAAGCCAGTAGAAGATATTGGACTGTATGGATTTACTAAAGGTGTTCCATTCAAGTCCCACTCAACTATTGTTTGACTACTTGGATCACATGCTAATGTGAATTTAAGTTTAAAACTACACCCTTGTGGTTCTGCGACTAGTGAAAGTATAGTACAATCACAGTTAACTGGATAAGTACATTGTCCATTGTCAGGAATTCGTAGATCAGCTGGTACCGTAGAGTTATAATTTTGAGCTAATGAATCGTCACATACTAAAGCTTTAACATCAACAACTACCCACTGAAAACATTTTTCTAATCCTGCATCAGAACCTGTTGAAGAATCTTCTATTTCAATTTTTATAGCATAATGACCATGAAATAAATTATTAAATGTAGTTTGTATTCCTTGAGCAAGAGTTGAAGTAGTTGGACTATGCACGCTATAAAACCCACCTGACAGAGTACTAGTATCAACTGCTGGATTATATCCGTTTATAAGATTTCCTGCACCACCACCATTATAAGTCTGAATAGTATATTTGTAAGACATTGTAGAGGTAAGAAATCCTGCAGCATTAGGATTTAAAGTTCCAGTAAGACTAATAGATCCATCACCAGCGCCATTTCCTGTAGAAAAATTAATACTTGTTTCATGTGTTGGTGTAATTGTAAATGATGTTATAAAATCTTGCATATAATTACCACTTTGATCTATAAAGAACCCACCAGTAACATCTGTGTCATCGCAAAATACACAACAGTTACTACAAGAGCTAGTTGCTGCTGAAGAGTAGTTTATTGCATTAGAGTCTGAACAACCTTCAACTGCATCATCTTCTCTTATTCTTATAGTTCCTGTAAATACACAATTATCATCATCGGTAACAGTAACAGTATAAAATCCTCCACTAATTGGAGGTAATGATCCCCATACAAATCTACTTGGTTGAATTGCAAAAGTTAAAGTTGTATCAGTTTGAGCTCCACTAGAGTTAACTGGTACATTAGTACTTGCATCAGAACTTAATTGAAATCCTGTTACTGCGCCAGGTTGACCACCAGTAATTGCTCCTACAAAAGCTGTTCCTGTTACACCAGTTCCTGTTACAGACATACCTACTGTAATAGAAGAATTAGAATTACAAGCTACAATTGAGCTACCAGAAGCTGTATCACAAGTAGCGTCTGTAATAGTAGCTCCACTTGCATATGCTGCATTACTATTTTGTATAATTGCTGCTCCTGAAGATGCAGTAAGTTGAACATCATAAGCATGCTGATTAGCAGTACTATTATAATTACCAATTGCTGTTCCTGTTTGATTTGTAAAATCTATAGTTATTGTACCATTATTTGCTCCATAAGTTGAATCTGTAGAAGAAATAAACATATTAAATCCTGAACAATCTACTGCGCAACAGTTTCCATCAATTATATTATAAGCTCCTGAAGAACCATTTAAGTAAGCTGTAATATCGGTTCCATCACAATCTTCATTAGTTGTTTGATAAAAACTTGGAGAACTTTTATCTATACATACCCTTAAATCAATTGGTGATGGAGCTGCACAATCTGGTAAATTTTCTGCATATGTATAATTACGAACTACTCCATAAGTACCTTTATCAGGACTCATAAGGTTACCAAGATTATCAGTAACTGAAGAAGCATTTCCAGAGTCTAAAGAGTTTACTAACTCAATTCCGTTATCAACCCACGAATATGTTCCTATAACTGATTGATAAGAATCTGGATTTAATTGTTGTTTAGTAGGAAAAATAAGCATATCTGTCCTAGTTATTTGAGCATTTGATAATCCTCCAATTGGACTTCCATATTGATCTGAACCTCCACTTAATGTATTTGAAATAGTTTGCCCTAAAAGATTAGCAACTACTTCACCAGAGTCAGCTTTATTAGGATAACTGCTATTAGGATATGTAGCAGCGTCCCACGCTGCAAAAGTTTTATTTGGTGCAATTAAAAGTTGAGGGTCATAATTAGAAGAAGCCCAATCAAATCTACCAGCACCTCCTTGAATATTTCTAGACATACTAAGAATGTCTGTTTTAGACTGCGATCCTGTAGTCCAGTTTCTTCTTGCGTAACGACGAGATAGATAATCCTCTGATGAACAATATCGTTGTACCCAACCTAAATCTGTATAGGTGCCGTTAGCTCCACCTATTGAAGATTGCCAACAAGGGCTTGGAGGATGAACTGTTATTTGCTGTATGTGTCCAGATGCGTAAAATAGCTCGTACTTTCTTCCTTCTGAGCTAGCAAAACAATTATTATCAAATATTCTTCTATCTAATCTTGCATAAAGGTTTGTTCCTGTTCCAGAATAATCATAATTAAACGTTGAAGTAATTGTTGTATATACTCCTTGTGTTTCTTCAAATCCAAAACCATCTCCTGTAACATCTTCTACTGATATTAAATCATCAACTATTCCGTACTCAGGAGCACTTGGTGTGTGAGCAAAAATCTCAACAACTGGGGCGTATACAAAAGGTATTGTAGTAACAGGGTTATAGGTAGATGCTAGAACAGGAGCTGTTCCTAATATCATATCTATTGTAGAATCTGGGAAATTTCTTAAAGGTAAAAAAGTTAATTGACTATACCGTAAAGCACTACTAATATCTCTATTTTCCCTTTGTTGTTTAATTATATCTTCAGTACTTAATTGAAGCTGTTTAGATAATTTTTTTTTATCTTCTTTTAATTTATCAGCACTATCAAGAAAGAATGCTGCAGTGCTTGAAGGAAGATCAGCATATAATTCTTGTTTAATACTTACAGCTTCTAAAGATTGTTGTAACTCTTGACGTAAAGCAATTTCTTGTGCTGTAGTTTCTGTAGGAGCTTTTTTGTATGTATCTCCGCTATCTACACTTTTTGCATCTATAGCTTCACTTAAACGTTCTGGGGTTCTTTCTTTTTTTGCCATTTTATATTTTTATTAACAATCACATCCACATGAGTCATCACACAATTCTTTTGCTTTAGCATACTTGTCGTAAATATCAGAAAAAATTGCTCCAGAAGCATATTGGTTTGGTTGATTTACTAACGCTATTGCTGTATCAGCTGCATCTAGTAATAAAAATATTTTTTGAGCTTTTGCTAAAGTTGACGAACATTTTGCACAATCACAAGCACAGTCTATAAGTTCACTTGTTAATTTAGCTAAACAGCAATCAATATCACAATGGTTTAATAGAGGTTTCCTTACCTGCTCAATACCATTTTCAATTAATCTAATTACAAAGAGTCCATTTTTATACCCTAAATTATTAGTAGCATCTAAATTAATTCTCCCTAAACCATTAACACCATTAAAAGTAATTGTAGCTGTGTATAAAACAGCTTGTCCTGGGTAATCTAATACTTCTATTGTTCCTGTTGCTCCTCCTATATAACTTTTTGAACTTATTGCTATATAGTTACAACTTGAAACGGCTTGAATATTTAAACTCATTGATTTGTTTTTAAGATTAAAAAAAAAGACCGATAGGGGGACAATGCCCCCTATAAGTCTAATTAAGTTACGAGATTATGCTAAATCTCCAGTTTGTACGTATTCTACAAACAGAGTTATATTACCAGCATCTAAAGTATGTACGTTTGAAGCACCTACTGTTAAAAGAAGTTCTACATCTACTGCAGTATGAACAAGAGTTGCTGCTTTTGTTGCTATAGTTACAAGTGCTGTTTGGTTATCATCACCTGTTTCAGCTCCACCTGCGAAACCTACTAAAGTACCATGAACACCTGCATCAAAATTACCACCAGCTACACCGTTTACACCAGTACCACTAATTAGTAATGCTGCTGAAAAAGCTGCTACTGCACCTGTATACCCAATAGATATGATTGTTGAATCATCACCATTGTCAGATATAGTTGTTCCTACCTGATAATATGCATTTGTAATTAAAGCCCCTTCAGGGATAAAAATAGGTCCATTGTGAGCTGAAATTGATTCAGCGCCGCCTGAGCCGTTTGTAGTTGCAAAGTTCCAATGTGCTTTGGCTACAAATTTGTTAGTTAAAGGATTATTTGCCATTTTATTTTATTTTTTTATTTGTTAATATTATAGGTTAATTGATCCAAATCCAGCTGAATTTAAATAAGGATTAAGAACTCCTTCTAAAGCTGAAGTAAGACCTGCTGTTCCATTATCAAAAGCTATATTTATTTCAATAAGATTATCAACACCCATTACTTGTGAAGCAGAAGATCCGTCTTTCGTAGCTGCAATATGATATACATCATAAGGAGAAGCTGTTACTGTAGTTAAAGCAGGAGTGTTAGGAAGGTGTATTCTGTTGTAAAATCCGTACTGAGTACCTCTGTTATCCTCTTCCATGTCTTTAATGTAAAATCCATCACCATATCCTCTGTTACCAGGTGTGTTAGCTGTATCAGCCATTGTAGTACCATTACTACCACTGTCCCAAGCAAATTCCATTGCAACTAGATCTTCTTGAGTTGATCCATCAGCCTTAGCTTCACCTTTTTTAAATCCTGTACAGTCAATACTACCACCATTATCAGTAACCGCACCATTTACCCAATGAGGTAAATCTGCATCAATTGCTGTTTTTAATAAAGCAGTTTGAGCTGTAGGGCTCATAGTTGCTGTAACTGCAATTTCATAACTCTTCATTTCAAATGGTTCTGCACCATTAGTTTTGTTAATAATTTTAAGAGTGTGATTTCCTACTGCTGTTGCATTAGTAGTAAGAGTTGCTCTTTTTACTTCTGCTATTTGTGCTACATGAGATTTTCCACTCCAGTTAATTACATCTTTACCGTAAATCCAAGGACTTACAATATTATTTCCAGCTCCTCCTTGTACAATTCTAAATTGTGCAGAGTCTGCAATTGTGTCTCCAGGTGCCATACTTGTAGGTCCTGAAGCGCTTAGTTTTTGGACATCTATTGCACCATCAGCTAATAATCCTGTACTTGCTCCATAGGATACTGCAATTTCGTTTCCAATCATTAAATGTCTTGCCATTTTTTTGTTGTTTTAAATTAATATAATTTATTCATTTTTTGCAGCCTCTACAGACTGCGTTTTATAACGAGGATCACTAATGCCCTCTAAAATACTGCTCACTGCCATGTCTACTATCTCTTGATGAGAATGTTCTGGTAGTTCACAATCAATCGCCAAATTTAGTGAAATATTTGCCGGTTTTCTTATATACGTTAATTTTACCTTATCTATTATAAATATAGCACTTGTGTATATATCTATATAACTTCCACGCACAGTAGTGAGTGGGCCAGTATGTTTTGTTGTATTAAAAGGATCGTTTAATAATGTGTAAATGTCATCATGCTGTATAAATTTATTAATAGCACTTACAGTTGACCCTCCTAATATATCTCGTTTTCCCCCATACATACTATCCTCATATTGAGCATATGCAGAAACTAAAGTATTGTTAGAAGCATCTCTACCAACAAAAGCCGTTTGTAAATTACTAGAAGAAGTAGTATTTGTAACTGACATATCCCAATTAAACCAAGGGTATGTTATTGTAGCATCTATTTCAAAAATAAAACTTCCTGAAACAGTTAACTCTCCAAGTTGTTCCCAATATACATTTACACCCGGAACATTTATACTTAATATATCTAACCTTACATTTTCTGTATCTGCTGGATAAGTAAAATTACTATTAGTCCAAATACTTTGATCTCCTAATGTTGGGTTTGATGGGTCAGCCATCATATTAATAGACTGAACAAAATCTGTTGAGGTATTGTTTGAATTATTACACACAAAGTCACTTAAACTAATTGTAAAATAACTTAAATCTCCAGTGTTTTCTAATGTCCAAGAAACAGGAGTACAATTATTAATTTTAACATCAGATCGTTGTGATATTAAATACATATAATCTACAGGCAATTTAAAAGTGTCAATCCAAAAGTCTACACTTAATTGATCTTTATAAGTTACTGGAGCTTCGTATTCAGTAACTAAAGTTCTTAAATCGTCAACTCTTTTTTGAGATTGTTCAAATCCTTTACCTAATGCATTATTTCTACCATACTTTGTATTAATAAATTTTATTAAAGCCTTATTTAACTCTAAATCTATTTCTTCTGGTAATAGCATATCAGCCTGGAGTGAATTAATTTTATCCACTCCCTGCTGAATCGCTAAATGCATTTCTGTTACAGTCATATTATGATACCGCTAATTCTTTTAATTTTGCTCTTAGTATAGTTAATGTTGAAGAATTTTTCTTATCTCTAAGATAAACAACTGAATTGTCTAAAGTCTCTCCAATTATATCATCTATAAATATAATTTGATTTCCTATTTTTCTTAATACACCTGCTGTTACCATTTCTTCAATTTCTGCCTTTAGTTCTAAGTTTCTATCTGTAGCAATTTTTAAGAATTTTTGTGGATCTTTATCTTTAATTTCATAAAGTTGATTTTCCACTTGATCATCTGTTAAACGATCTGGGTTAACACTAGCAATCAATCTTAAAACTCGTTTCATATTTTTAGAATTTGCAGAGATTTTTATAAACTCTTTATCCGCATCTTTTCTAAGCTGAATTTTATTATTTTTTACTTTGTCATCTCTTGTAAGATCTTGAATATAAAATCTTTTTCCAAAATCTTTATCCATTTCATCTTTTGTTAATGCTACATGTGGATGCTTTAATGCAAACCTATACTTGATAAAATCATCAATTTTAACTGGGTTATCATTAGCATCTACTCCTATTTCTAATTCAACCCCTGTAAATCCTACTGGTATTGTTAAATTAGACCAAAATTCTTTAGAGTGTTTTGGCCATTCCATGTGGTCTGGGCTAACATCTAAATATCCTGTCATAAACTTTTTTTCTTCTTCTGGTGAAAAAGCTTTTAAAGGTTGTCTATTTACATAGACGCTGCTGAGTTTTAGTACCGCTTCAGCTCGTACTTGTTTTGGGAGATGGTTTAAAACCTCTTTTCTCCTTAGTGTTACTTTTTTTGTCATTTTTCAGTTCTTTTTAATAGTTAGTGTTAGGATGAAAAGAATAACTCTCCTAACTGAGTTATATTTTAAATTGATAAAGGGTGGGAGAGAAAAATCTCCCCCACATCCTCAATCAAAACCAATATATATAGACGCAAATTAATGCCTAATTAAGATGCTGTACAAGTGATGTCTATTGAAGTATCAAATCTACGTAAGCAGATACCTGCAGTTTTCAACATATGTACAGACGCACCGTCCACATCAGAAGCTCTAGCATCAGAACCAGAGAATCCTTTAGGAACTACAGAACCAGCTACACACCATCTCATAGACTCACGACCTTTCTTGTTGATCATTTGTAAGTTGTTTTGTCCATCATAATTTGATTGATCAACAAATACCATTCTATAAGATTCTAATGAATATCCAGTTACTGGGTGTTTTGCACGAGCTTGAGCAACAGCACCATGATCAAACAATGGTAATTTTACCACGTTTACAGAGTGTCCGTCAATGTGCTCGTACGATGTAAAGTATCCTGTCATACCTAAGTTACGACCTGATCCAGTTACAAATTTACCGTTATCTACAATTTTAAATGTATTACCAGCAAAATGTGATTTTAAAGCCTCATCAAATTCTCTAGCTCCACCAATTCCAGTGTAAAGAGTAATTTGTTTTTTAGAAGCGTCAGTCATTTGGTAGAATAAATCACCAATGATGTTTTTCAATTTAGACTCAGTCATTACAGAGTAAGTATCTTTATTGATAATTTGCTCTAATAAACCAGGTCCAACAATTACAGGCTGACCATTTTCGTCTTTCATGCTTGTAATACCATTTGAATCATAAGTTTTTTGTCCGTACCAGTAGTACATTTCACATTCTTCTTTAAAGTCAAGCATGTGTAAGTACTCTTCATAGTCCATCCAAAGTTTAGTAGTAGATCCACCTTTAGTTGGTAAAGAGA